>Ga0181612_145176_pt1 | contig 21253 bp, 17 predicted proteins | sample HoacroProtozoa21_FD_119630 | JGI IMG/M metagenome (GOLD analysis project Ga0181612, IMG submission 119630) | Hoatzin crop microbial communities from Cojedes, Venezuel. Combined Assembly of Gp0051906, Gp0051904, Gp0051908
ACTAACAAGTGGCGAGGGGTGTTGAGTCTGCTCGCTGTGTTGATGCTCGTGCCGATGGCGGCGCGGGCCGACAAGGTTTATTACACTGAAGATGACGGCAGTGTGTCGTGGTGTGACGCGACAAAGATTACTGCCAGCACCAGGACGCTATCTGGAAACTACTATGTGTCGGACTCGATTGTCATCCTGGCACCGCTCACGGTGAGTGGCTCGGCACGCCTTATTCTGGTGGATGGCGGGAAACTGGGAGCAGAGGGCTGCATCATTGTCGAGGACGCCGCTCAGCTCACTATCACCAGCGGAAACACCACCAGTGATATTGCAGGCAGTGGTAGATTGACTGTTACCGATTACTACAATGGCAAGGGCACGGGCAGCAACCAGAACGATGGCGATGATGCCCGCATCGGTTCGCGCGAAGGCAAAAAGTGCGGCACTATCACTATCAATGGTGGCAACATCACCACCTACAGTGAACACTTTCCGTGGTTTAAAGGGCTCATACGAAATAATGTCTGTGGCGCTGACATCGGTAGCGGTTATGAGGGTAGCGGAGGTACTATCACCATCAATGGTGGCAAAGTGGATTGTCTGGCTGCAAAAAAGGGAGGATCCGCGAGCATGAAGGCTGCTGTGATTGGTAGCGGTTACAAAGCCACAGGCGATGCCGTGTCGATTAACATCAATGGTGGCGAAGTGAAGGCAATAGGTGCTTGGAAGAAAGGCTGGGGTGCTGGCATTGGCACGGGTGCGAATGCTAAAAGTCCAGCAAAAATCAGCATCACGGGCGGCAAGGTCACGGCCTGTTGCAGCGACTTTGACACAGCTGTTGGTGCTGGCATTGGCACGGGTGATGCCTACCAAAGTACCGAAACGACCGAAATTAACATCAGCGGTGGCACTGTGACAGCATATAGTTGTGATACTTGGGATAAAGCATACGGCGCTGGCATCGGCATGGGCGAGAACTGGAGTAGCAAGTATGGCACGGTCAAGATCACCATCACAGGTGGCACGGTGAAGGGCGTCAGTGGCCGCTGGCGCGCCTATGGTGCTGGTATCGGCGGTGGTGAGAATGGCGGTTGTGAATCCATCATCATCAGCGGTAATGCCCATGTAATAGCCTATAACTGTGAGTATGGCTACGACCCCAAGGCGCCTGGCATGGGTGACGGCGAAGATGCTGGCTCTTGCAAGAGCATCTCCATCATTGGCGATAGCGCTGTGGTAGATACCTACGGACTCGGGGCAATGAGTGCCAGCAAGGTCACTGCCACCGCTAAGGACCAGACCACCTATGTTGCACGCGCACTAATCGGCAAGGACAGTAAAGTCCTCACCGAATCGCATACCGACAACTCATTGGACCTCACCAACAAGGGCAAAGAAAACCGATACAGCAGAATAACCTTTGAGCCTCTCACGGGCGATGGCATTGTTTATTACAAGGACTCTAATGGCAAGGTGCAATCGTGTCAAGCTCAGGAATTTCTATTTGACGGCGAACTTAGTGGCACCTATTATGTGAAAGATACCATAGAAGCCTCACGAATCTTTGTCAAGGGCTCACTCCACCTCATCTTGCTCGATGGGTGCAAACTCACCGCTAAAGGTTGCATTGTGGTCGAGAATCTGGACTCGCTCACCATCACCTGCGGTAACTTTACAGGCGACATAGCTGGCACTGGCGAGCTCCTCGTCACTGATGCCTCTGGTGGCAATGATGGTGACGATGCCCGCATCGGTTCTCGCGAGGATAACCTCTGTGGCTACATCACCATCAACGGTGGCAAGGTGACGGCATACTCCACCTACTCCTCTGGCTTGCCAACAAGCAACGTGTGGGGCGCTGACATTGGCAGCGGATATGAAGGCGACCAGGGATGCATCGTGATCAACGGAGGCGAAGTGAACTGTAGGGGCGCCAAAAGTGCATCTGATATGAGAGCTGCGTGCATCGGCTCGGGTTACAAGGCGCAGAGTGCTCCAGTCTGGATACGCATCAACGGCGGCACCGTGAATGCATTGTGCGCACCTAGTGGTGGCTCCTTTAGCTATGACTGCTATGGCGCTGGCATCGGCACAGGTGCGAGTGCCAAGGGACGTGCCGACATCGTGATTAACGGTGGCACGGTCACAGCCTATGGTTCAGATGGTTCCACTGCCGATGGCGCTGGCATTGGCACTGGCGATGGCTATCAGGGCACGGACAACACAACCATCGTGATTAACGACGGCAAGGTGACTGCATACAGCACCTATAGTAATAACAATAAAGCCTACGCTGCAGGCATCGGTTCGGGCGATGACTGGAGCAGCAGCTATGGCAAGGTGGATGTGACCATCACAGGAGGCGCCGTCAAGGCTTGTGGCGGTCGTTATAAATCATACGGTTCGGGCATCGGTGGCGGCGAGAATGGCGGCTGTGGCACTATCATTATCAGCGGCACTGCCATTGTGAGGGCCTATAACTGTGACCCCACCTACAGCGGGTCTGAAGTGGCCGCGCCTGGCATCGGAGACGGTGAGAATAATGGTGGAGGCTCGCTGTACATCTACGGCGACCAATGCGTGGTTAACACCTGGGGCCTCTATGGCATCGGCAGTGGCGAGGGCAACAACCTCACCACCAGCGCCCAGCCCATGAATGGCACTGGTAAGATTGAAAATGGTGACAGCTACAGAACCGTAGCCAACACCGACTACTTCACCAGCGCGTGGAACGTGACATACGGCGAGCGTAAGTGGCGCCGCATCTCGTTTACACCCTCGACCAAGGATGTTTACTACACCGACAAGAATGGCAAGAAGGCTGGGCCCGTCACCGCAGTCCACTGTTCCTTGGGTGTACCCATGGTACTCGGCGGTGACAGCACCAAGACGGTCTATTACTACATCGACACCATTGTCTCGACCTCTATACGTCCCGAGGCAAAATGCAACGCTGTGCTCATCCTAGGTGACAATGCCAAAGTTACAACACCCAAGGGTATCTCGGTCGAGAACGACAACACGCTGACCATCACCACAGGTGGAGAAAGTGCTGACTACGAGGGCACTGGAACACTCACAGCCACGGTTCCCACCGACGGCATGGATGCAGCCATTGGTTGCCGAGGCCGCTATGATGACAATGACCCCTATCCCAATAGCTGCGGTAACATCATCATCAACGATGGTAACATCAACGCTACCGCGTTCTACTTTGGCGCAGGCATCGGTTCGGGCAAGAACTCGGCCGAAGGTGGCTCCATTACCATCAATGGTGGCAACATCACTGCCTGTGCTAGTCCTAACAATGCCTCTTACTATGGCTATGGCGCTGGCATCGGTGGCGGTAGCAACCGCACCAACCCCGACATCGTTATCAACGGCGGTACCATCAAAGCCTACAGCTCCACGGCCAATCAAGGCTGGGGCGCAGCCATCGGCGCTGGCAACAATGCACCAGCTGGCGACATCCGCATCAACGGTGGCACCATCACGGCGATATCGTCGCTTGAAGGTGTTAGCAAGAGCGCTGGCATCGGCGGCGGCTACGTCGAGGAGGACGGCAGCATCGCGGTTGATGGCAGAATTATCATCTGCGGCGACGAGGCAGATATCACCATGATGGGTAGCAAGGCCATTGCGGCTACCATGGCAGTGGTGACGGGCGGCAACAGCGATGCGGTGCTTGACTATGGCGTATCGTCCAGCGATTATTCCACATGGGAGGCTCAGTACATCGACCTGCAGTCTTACGGCGACAGTATGGATCTGAATCTTCAGGATTACGCCTACGGCCACATCACCTTCAACGGCCGTATGATCTATGTCTATTACACCACCGCCGAGGGTACGGTTTCGACCGACAGTGTGCTGGCTTACGACTGCCAGGACTATCTGCCCGAGACGCTCGGCGATGGCAGCAGCACGCCCGTATATTACTTTGTGGGCGACATTGACCAGGATTTCCGCCCAACGGTGAATGGCAATGCCGTGCTGATCCTTGCCGACGATAGTCGCGCAAAGGCCAATCGTGGTATCACCGTGCAAGGCAGCAACGCGCTTACCATCACGACGGGTTCGGTCGACAGTAAGTATGCTGGCAGTGGCTACCTGTTCGCGGCGGGCAGCACGTCGGGTGACAGCTATGACGCGGGCATCGGCAGCACGTCAAACCGCAACGCGGGCAGCATCACCATCAACGACGGCACGGTGGATGCCTATTGCACCTATTCGACGGCAACAGGCTATGGCGCTGGCATCGGCGGTGGCAACGGTAAGGCTGCCAGCTCATGGAGTGCCGCCGGCGGCATGGGCGGCGACATCGTAATCAACGGCGGCACCGTCTCGGCCTATTGCACCAACGGCGGCACCGACAAAGCCGTGGGCATGGGACGCGGCTTCTACGCCAACGTGCATGGCGACAATTACAAGGGTACCATCGCCATCAACGGCAACCGTGCGACGGTTGTCGCTCAAGGCGTCAATGCGATGTACGCCACATCAATCACCGCCACAGCGGTTGACGACGGTCAAGCAGTGTGTGCTTACGGCGCCTCATCCACTGAGATCACCACGGTGACTGGCACTACCCTGGATCTGCTCGTCAACCCCAACGTCAGCAGCGTGCCCTACGCCAACGTTTATTTCATAGCACAGGGTCATCTGAAGGGTGACGTGAACCACGATGGCGTCGTTGATGTGGATGACGTTACTGCTCTGATTGCTATGATACTAGGCAATGGTGAGGGCTGCTCCATCTGTGCTGAGATGAATGGTGATGGCGTCGTTGATGTGGATGACGTTGCTGCTCTGATTGCTATGATACTAGGCAATAGTGAAAGTGAATAGTGAAATTATTTTATCAAACTATAAAAAACGAGCGAGCCACATTTAGCTCGCTTGTTTTTTTCTATAATCCAATCACAGCACCATGAGCGTTATCATTACAGAAAGTAGTGCATCTTTTTAGAGATGATGTTTGAGAGCATGATGCTAGCCGAACATTCTGAGTTTCTGCCAGCAGAGGTTTCTCAATCCTTGGGAGGCAAGCTCTGGAAGTGTCGGGTGAGATAGGTTTGTAGCAGATAGACGAGGCTCAGCACCATCGCTACCTTATAGGGGGCGGTAGCGTCACCCGCGCCATAGAGGGCACCACTGAGTGGGCCAACGATGATGGGCGAGAGAAATTGCCCAAGGTAGAGTGCCATCGACAAGAGTGGCATCACGGTGGTGGCTGAGGTGCGTCCGCCCTTGATAGATGCAATCGTGTTGAGGTAGGGCACACCCACCCCATTGGCCAACCCTATCAGGCAGGAGCCTGCCATTAGTGCGAGCAGGCTGCTATCATGCGCCAGCACGGCATAGCCACCCAAGAAGCCAAGTGGCGCAAAATATTTCATAGCACGGCGGGCCACATGCATCATTTGTCCAAACACGAGTCCCACGACAAAGGCCACAGCATCGAGAGCGCACATCATCAGCGTGACCATCGTTACCGATAGGGAGGTCGTCTGTGAGGTGACGACGGCAAAGTTGGTGGGATAGACAAAGAAGATGAGCATCACCAGCAGCATCCCCACGACCGACGGATGAAACTTGAGCAGTTGGCGGGGCTTGAAAGGGGTACCGCGTTTGTTGGCACTACCCAGCCGCTCGTTGGGCAAGAAGAGCACCACCAGCACCACAGCTATCAGCCCTAGCAGATAGACCAAGAAGGCATAGTTCCATTGCACCTCGGCCAGCAGACCAGCTAGCAACGTGGCCACAACGCCGCCCATCTGGTTCATCGCTGCCGAGAGTCCCATCAGTCGGGCTTGCTCTTGGGGCGGATAGTAGTAGGACAGCAAGCCTGTTGACAGTGGCATCACCAGCCCCACGCTCACACCCAGCAGCGCGCGTAGCCCCAAGATGGCGATGATGTTATTCACACAGTAGCATCCTGCTCCAGCTACCACATAGAGCAACAGGCCACCGATAGCAATGGTCCTTGACCCCAATCGTCGGCTGATGGGCAAGAAAAACAAGTTGGTGATGATGATGAGCAGTGCGGGAATGCTCACAATGAGCTGCACAAGCATGGGGGAAGCATCGCTGAAGTGCTCGCGGATGATGTCTAGGGCAGGGGCAATAGCAGCTCCTGCCATAACTGTCAGCAGCGACATCGACAATATGGTCGCTGTGAGACGATGATTGTTATGTTCCATGATTCGGTTTTTTTTAAACTATGTTCGCGGAGTGATTGTTGACTTATGCGCGCGAACAAAGTCTCAAGTTCTACCAAACTTGGTCGATTTTTGACGCCGCAAAGGTAGCAATTTTTTTTGATTAAGCCATCATAAAAATTCGTATCTTTGCCCCACCCCGTAGGGGGCTGTCGCAAGCGATGCCCGCCCACGTCGGGCTCACCACCAAACCAATGTAGCGACGAGGCTTGCCTCGCCCGCTAACGGCGATGGGGAGAATGGGGCGACGGAGCAATGTAGGGGCTATCGTGTGCGATGCCCGCCAGCCAACGATAACAAACAACAAACAACAAAATAGCAATAGCAGTTATGATGATCAAGTACCACAAGATTGCAGTTGACGATTGCAAGGTGTTTTACCGCGAGGCAGGCGACAAGAGCAAGCCCACGATATTGCTCTTGCACGGTTTTCCATCATCGAGCCATCAGTATCGCGAGTTGATACCCGAGTTGGCTGACCAATATCATGTGATAGCCCCCGACATGCCAGGGTTCGGGCAGACCGAAGCCCCCAGCAGGGAGCACTTCGGTTACACCTTTGAGCACCTGACCGACATCATCGACCACTTCACTGAGCAGATGAGGTTGGAACGATTTGCTATGTATGTGTTCGACTACGGAGCACCCGTCGGCTTTCGCCTCGCTGTGCGTCATCCTGAGCGCATTCTAGCCATCGTGTCGCAAAATGGCAACATCTATCAAGAGGGTCTCGGCAAGAAATGGGCAGCGCGCGCTGCCTATTGGCAACATCCCACCAAAGAGCTTCGCGAGCAATACAAGAGCGCCTTTGCCCTTGAAACCATTATCGGGCAATACACGGGCGGCACCGAGCCAGGCCTCGTGGGACCCGATGGCTACACGCTCGACTTTGCCTACATGTCGCGCCCTGGGATGGACGAAATCCAGAGTGACCTGATTTTCGACTACCAGACCAACGTGGCGCTTTATCCCACCTTTCAGCAATACCTGCGTGACCATCGCCCGCCTCTCATGGCCGTGTGGGGCGAGAACGACCCATCGTTTATCCCCGCTGGAGCTAAGGCCTTCGAGCGCGACCTACCCGAAGCCGAAATCCATTTCGTCAACTCAGGTCACTTCGCCCTCGAGACCCATCACTCAGTGATTGCCCAGCTGATGAAAGCGTTTCTCAAAAAGCACGGCATTCACTGACGATGACTTATCACCATTACAAATACATCGCCAGTTGCGTGTTCTCGCAGCCACGCCTCTCACCACCACGACCCATGTAGGGGCGAGCCTTGGCTCACCCACCCAGCGAGAGGAAGGGGGAAATGTATTTTTTAAGTAAGACCCATTAATCAAAAATGACTGCTCTTACACCAAGCTAAGTAGTTACAAAAAAAGGGGACGTGTCTTTTTGACTCGTCTCCTTCAATATTTTCTGTACTGACGTAATACCGCACTAATTCTATACGGCCATTTAGATTAGATCAGATCTTTACACTGTGCATAATCCATGACTGAAGCTGGTATTGGTTCCAGCATTGTCCATTTGATGCGCATCTGTTTCCCGTAAACGACGTCTTCGTAGGTATGGCTCTTATATTGAACCTTGCCAAGATAAACATATCCCATAGTGCGATTTCTATCATCAGGGAAATTAGCTTGTTGCCTCACAAACAATAGCATTGTATTAACTCCATTTATATATGCTTGCCCTGTTTGAGAGTCTGGCGAAACTCTGTTTTGTGTGTCCCATTGAAACAGATTGGGATTTATTGCATGGTCTTTGTAATTTGTTGGAGAATCTTTATCTCTATTTTTAATGATGTCAACATACATCGCCTCTATTTCCAGCTCTTTATTCCGTTCAATGCCTTCTCTTGAAGTAGATTGCCCTGTAAGCGTGGAAGTCCCTATTGCTACTCTTATCTGTTCTTTTGTATAAGTACTATGCAGCTTCAGCGGAAAATACTCTATTCCTGAGTTATCCTTTTTCTCGTCTGTTTTACTTCTTTCTATTAAAATATTGATAACCTCTTTTAGCTCGTTAATAAATGCGCTGTCTTTGTTTATCACATCAAACATCTCTTGTAAATTGTTGTATTTATTAGGGGACATAAACAAGTCATAGTATAACATAAGGGTCATCTTTTGCTCTACAGGGTCCAATTCATCATAGTTTATCTTGAATTGTTTATCCACTAAAGAGCGTATAAAACTAAAATAACTATAGGAATTTGTTGATAACCACTTTCTATAAACAGCGAAACTCAATGCCAAAGCGAGGTCGTTTTCAGTATACTGTTTATCTTTCGCTTCCATGCATAATCCCGTCCAAGTGTTATTATATCTATATATATGCTCCAATGGAACATGATATGTTTTGATAAAATTCTCAAGTGTAAGTAGAAGGCTACCATGATCTTTTAAGAAATCTGTTATTTTCTTTCTAATTTCGGTTGGTGTCATTGTTTTTGCTTCTAAATGGATTTGACAATTATGTAGTAGATGTGGAAAATTCCTTTTCTATGCACGTTGTGGCGGAATTAAAACACAACTACATTTGCAAAGTTACCAAAATATTATCAATTTAACCATAGTTTTTGCAGTAGTCATGGATTTTTTTCGATGCTGGAGGGCACGGCAACGGGGAGGATGTAGGGCGCGGACTTGTCTCGCTCGTCCAGCGAGAGGGAGAATGGGGCAACGGAGCAATGTAGGGGCTAGCGCGTACGATGCTCATCCCGCAGCGAGGGAGGGGGATGCCGCGATAGGTAAGCAAAATCGGTGTGTTGCCTTGATAAATGTAGAGGCCTTGCGCTGATGGGGGCGCCTAGGTCAATCAGCCGCCTATGTTGTAGGTGTGCACGCTCGTTGCTTGTGCTGAGGGCAGATAGTTGATGCCCCACCAGCACATTTGCAGTAGTGCGAACGCCACGATGAGCCACACCAGTAGTCCCTTGTTGTTGGCTTTGGGGAGTCTGCGCGCATGCACATACACGAGATAGGCAAACCACGTCACGGCAGCCCACGTCTCTTTGGGGTCCCACGCCCAATAGTGTCCCCAAGCCTCTTTGGCCCACAAGGCACCAAACAGCATGCCCACCGTCATAAATGATAGACCCACCCCCACAAGATTGTCGCAAATGGCCGTTTCCACTTGATTGGCTTTGTGCTTGACCAACAGCAGATAGGCGGCCATCACTGCCGATGCACCTAGCAGGGCGTAGGCAAACATATACACGATGACGTGTGGCGCAAACCACGGGCTTTGCAGGGCTGGCATCAGCGTCTTGCTATGGATTTCGGGTTTCAAGAGGTTGATGACTATAAACACGGTGGCAAGCAACGTGCTGAAGGACAGAATCCACTGATATTTCCAACGTGAATAGATGATAAGACCCACTAGAGGCAGAAAGAGCGAATACCATAGCCGTGTCTCGCCCATGGTGCGCAGCGGTGGCCGCTCTAAGTGATGCCATAGCAAGCAGACGAAGGCCAAAAACACGCACAATCCCAAGCTGGTGGCGGCGATAGCCGCTATGCGACAATGTTTCCAAGCCGACAAGGCGCCCATCATCCATAGCAAAATAGCAACTATGGCAAAATAGACAAAGTGGTCCCAAATCATTTTTTCTCCTCCTCCTTTCTTGAGCCGCGTGGCGCATAAATGAATAGGCATACCGCTCCAAGTAGCATCATGCCGATGCCCACATAAACGGCTGGTAACCATGGGTCAGTGACCAATTCTAATATAGAGATATCGCTCCACCGCCCTTTGCTGTGGTCATAATCTAGCTGATAAATCTTCCACCCATCCACTTCAAAAGGTTTGTTCACTTCGATTTTGGTTCTGATATTTTTTCCCGTCTTGGTGTAGATGTGAACGGTCGAGACAAAGGCTTTGGGTTCTCTCTCGGCCATAGCGAGCGAGAGCGAATCGTTGATGGTGAGCGTCTGAGTAGGGAAGAGGTAACTACCGCCCGATAACCAACCGTTATGGCCGTCGGCCTCTACATATAGCGCCGTGACGGCTCCATGACTTGGCCATGTCACATACCACGTCGAGTCGGCTGTGCACATGGGAGCGGCCTTGTCCAATGTCTTGATAATCTTCACATCGGGTTGCTTGGAGGCGATAGCTCCTGTCTGATGATTGACCCACAGCACCTTAGCAGGATATTCATCAATCAAAAATTGCTCCAATTGTACAGCGATGGGCAGTTCCACCACCTGGTGGTTTCTCTTATCTAGGGCCCTCCATTCTGGATTTTCTGACCCCACTGTCATGGTCAATCGTTGCATATCGGCACTGCCCAGAGTTGCGCAGAGCATCACGATAAGCAGTCCCAAATGATTGAGATAGAAGGGAATGTCGCGCCAATGGGGTTTGCTCAATCGCTTCAGGATAGTGAGTGCGAGAATCAGTGCCATCCATGCATAAATCAGTACAAATGGCCAAAAGCCCAACATATATGATATGCCCAAATTGCCGAGTAGTCCGTGTGAACCTTGTGCGATGCTGTGTGTTGGTGTCGCCTGTCGTGTCACTCCCATGAGGGCGGTCAGCGCCACTGCAAACAGCAAAGCAGGCACTGTAGCTCGTGTCGTGGAAAAGAAGCTGAAAAGGTACACTTGCTTTCTAAAAAAATGCATACACACAGCGATGGCGAGCAACACCACAATAAGCATGATGTTCACTGGCCATGCAAAAAGGTCCCAGTCGATTGAGCCGACCGTAAATTGAAGCAGCAAGCCTGTCACAACAAGCCCGCTGCCTATAATAAGACCTTCTTTAAAGTTCCATGGTTTCGTCCACATCAGAGTTCAATCAGTTTGCCCTCTTTTTTGGCTTTCTCAATCCATCCCTTGGCCACGTTGTCAAGAAACTTCTGCTTGTCAGCGCGCTTTTGGTTCATATCTAGGCCGATATATTGCTGAGCTTTGGCCTTGGTAGATATGTCTGGCATAGGCACATCGCCTGTGAAGCCATGCTTAGCCAATACCTTGGCTGTTCGCAAGCGTGCTTGCTGGGCAAAGTCGAGTGCGTGAGAGAGGATGCGCACCACCTCTTGTGGCGCATGGAACGCTGCCCCATGCGATGCCACAGCAAAGTCCCAACGCCATTGGCTCTTGCGCAGCAGGTCGAGCACGGGCTTCATTTCGGCCTCAGTAGCTCCCTTGTCCCATGCAAATTTGGCTTCGATGTGTGCCGTAGCCAATTCGGCTTCAACGCGGTTCCTGATTTCGTTGCATTTGCGTTGGCGCTCATACACATTCTGTCTCAGCACCTCTGCATCTTGACGGTGACAAACCTGGCAGGTGCGGTCGATGTGTGCCAACGGGCTCATGATGTGATGGTCGGTGTATTTCACACCACCCTCGCTGATGTAGGGCATGTGGCAATCGGCACACGACACGCCGCGTTGTCCATGTATGCCCATCTGGCACATTTCATATCCTGGATGCTGAGCCTTGAGGATGGGCGTGCGTGAGAGCGCATGGATATAGTCATAGAAGCCCATTTTGTCATAGTAGGCTTCCATAGCCTCGACGGTGAGTCCGCTGTCTTGTGGGAAGGTGAGGTAGTTGCTCTCCTTTTGGAAGTAGTACTCGGTGTGACATTGTGCACACACTAGCGACCGCATCTCTTGATGTGACTGCGTGTTCACGTCCAATCCTCGGCGTTGCCAGGCCTCATAGAGGGCTGGGCGAGCAGGCTTGAGGTCCATCGTTTTGGAGTCGTGGCAGTCGCTGCAGCCGATGGTGTTCATCACCTCTGAACCCCACTGTGACCATCTGGGGGCATAGAACTCAGCGATGCCTTTTTCGTTCATCAGTCGTGGCACATCAGGGCCCTTGCAGGTCCAGCAGGTAGCGGGCTGAGGCTCCTTGCCCTCGGTAACGCCTGGCGCTCCCGTGCGCAATATGGCTCGCATGTCTTCGAGCGCATGATGATGCCCGCGAGGCGTGTTATATTCCCACGAGAAGGCATATCCTGCCCACAAAATCACCATGTTGGGGCGTTGCTCTAGCACGTCCACCGCAGAGGAGCTGTTAAATTCGCTCACAAACGAGGTGTCTTGAGTCTGCAACCACGTTTCATATTCGCGTGGGAAGTCATCTTTGAACTTCTCGTTTTGTGCTACGATGCCTTCCATAGGGGTGCGACGATTGTTAAAAACGCTTGCCACCTCGGCTCTGCGCTCCAGCAGCGACGAGGCGATGAGTCCTAGCACAAACACGCCCACCATGCAGGCTGCAAATAGTAGCCATCCTTGCCAACGTTTTAATTGTTTTGCCATAATTGTCTGTATTGTTGTGTTGTATTGTGTTGTCTTGTCTTGTTTCGTTTTGTTAGGGTTAGCCCGCTAGCGTTGCCCGCCAATATAGTCACCCCATTGGGGTGGCATCAGTGGCCATTCAAAGCTTTTTGCAACCATGATGGGACGGGCGATTGTGGAATCGGCACATTGGCTACCGATGTGGCCGAGAGGGAGTTCATGCCACCATGTGGCACGTTGCGGTGGCAGTCCCAGCAGGCTTTGCCCGCGCCGCGCTGAGCCTCCATATAGGTGATGCGTCCCGTCTTGACAAACTCCTGATTGAGTTGCTGGTGACAGCGGATGCAATTGTCCATAATCACCTCGGCACTCATGTCCTCGGCCATAATTGCTTGTCGCTCACTATGGGTCACAAAATAGGCAACATGCTTCATGCCGTCCATGCCCTTGAACAGGTATTTGGCCGCCACACTGCTATGTGGCACGTGGCAGTCGTTGCACGTGGCATCTCGCCCATGCGAGCTATGGCTCCACGTGGCATAATAGGGGGTCATGATGTGGCAATTGACACACGCCGCAGGGTCATCACCCAGATAGGTGTGCATCCGCAAGAGATAGCCCGTCAGGCCCACCATCCCCACAATGAGTCCTGCAAAGACAATGGCACAGATTTTTTGTTTGTATGTCAGTGTCGGGAGCTTCATAGGTGAAATGAAGTTGGTATGTATGTATTAGTTTGCCACAAAAATAATAAAATATCGATTAGTTGGCACTTTTTGTGCAAAAAAAAAATCATTTAGCCCATTTTTGTGGGCATTGGTGGCACGATAGCCCATGCATTGGTTTTGTGGAGAGCCCTATGTCGTATGTGGAGAGTCCTTGCAGGCGAGGATTTTTTCCATATCGGGGCGGAACGCTTCGCCCCAGTCGCGCATGGTCTCGATGATGGGCAGCAGCGAGCGTCCCAAGTCGGTGAGGCTATACTCTGAGTGCAGGCATACAGCGTCGATCACTGTCTTCTGAATAACACCATATTCCAACAACTCTTTGAGTTGCTGGTTGACTACCCTAGTGCGTGCCTCGGGTATGAGGCGCATCAGCTCACTAGGGCGCATGGGTTTGTGGCTCAGCTCCCAGATGATGTAGGGTTTCCATTTGCCACCCATCACCTCGATGGTGATTCTCACTCCGCAATCGGTGCTGAAAGGAATCTTCTTGTTATACATAGTGGGCACAAAGTTACTAAAAAATAGTGCGAAAATTATCAGTGTGCTAGTGCGAAAATTATCAGTATGGATGCATTTGCTGGTGTGTGGGGGTGCGTACTAATTTTGCGTCGGTAAAACGATAACATTGTTCTGAGAGAGTGATATGAAAATAGTTTTGATAAATGGTAGTCCCCGCCTGACCAAGAACACGGCGGCGATGCTCGAGAGTTTCAAGAACGGTGCGCTAAGTGTATGTCCCGAAGTGGAAATTAAGCAGGTGAATCTCTATCGGTTGAACTACACGGGTTGCCGCAGCTGCTTCGCGTGCAAGCTGAGGGGTAAGACTTATGGCAAGTCGTGTGCTATCAAGGATGACCTGCACGATGTGCTTGCCGACCTTGCCGATGCCGACGGCATCGTGTTGGGCTCGCCGATCTATTTCGGAGAGATAACGGGCCAACTCAAGTCGTTCATCGAACGTATGATTTTCCCGTATTTCACCTACGAGCAAGGCTATCGGAGCATTGCACCCAAGCGCCCACTCGTGACGATGATCTACACGATGAACGTCACTGAGGATATGTATCGGGAGCTGAACTATGATGCTGCATTGAGCAACATCGAGCACTTCGTTGGCCACACATTGACAGCACCCAAGCGCCTTTGCGCGTTCAACACCTATCAGTTTGACCGCTATGACCGCTATGTGGTGGAGTGCTTCAGCGAGGCAGACAAGGCTCAATACAAGCTCACACATTTCGCTGAGGATTGTCGGCGTGCCTTTGACGAGGGCGCGAGCATGGTGGAACAACTCAAAGCCAAGGAGGAGAACGCATGAAATTCACTAGTGGCATCAACCGCCCACCCTACGAGACGGCCGATGGTTATCTGCAGGTGACCGAGGGGTGCTCGCACAACCATTGCCTGTTTTGCACCTACTTCAAGGATGTGAAGTTCCGCAAATCTACCATCGAGGAGATTGAGGCGGACATCAAGGACATGCACCATTGGTTCAAGAATCCCAAGCGCATCTTCTTGCAGGGTGCCGACGGTTATTCGGCCGACTACGACACCTTGATGGCGGTGGCAGAGCTCTTGCACCGATATGTGCCGTCGGTTGAGACGATAGGCGGCTATGCTCGCATCGACAGCTTTGCCGACAAGACTGAGGAGCAAATCCGCAATATGGCCGCTGTGGGCTATGCCAACCCCTATATCGGTGTGGAGTCGGGCGATGACGTGGTGCTGCGGCGCATGAATAAGGGCTACTCGGCTGCCCTAGCACGCGAGGTGTTGGAGAAAATCGACCGCGCGGGCATGCCCTACGTCGTGAACTTTCTGGGTGGGGCTGGTGGCCACGAATATGGGCTGGCCAATGCCCATGCCACAGCGCGGCTCTACGATGGGCTGCATCCCACTATGGTTAATATGTCGATGCTCACTGTAGTGCCTGGCACCCCGTTGCACAAGTTGATTCAACAGGGCAAATATGTGGAATCTACCGAGAAAGAAAAGCTAGCAGAGGCTAAGGAGCTGGTGCGCTGCCTGACCAACCACACCATCTTCATGACCGAGCACGCCTCCAATCTGTTTCACGTGGAGTGCCAGCTGCCCGACGACAAAGAGGCACTCATGGCACACATCCAGCAACTTATCGATGGCAAAGACGAGACTGAGCTTCGCCGCTATCGGCAATACATCACTAGAGCTTTTTGAATATACAAAAGGAAGGAAAGGAAAATGATTTACAATGGCACTATTTACCGTCCGCCCGTAGAGGCCGACACGATGCTCTTGCCCGTGACCGAGGGGTGCTCGCACAATTCATGCCGCTTTTGCAGCATGTACAAGGGCGTGCCGTTCAGGATGCTCCCCCTAGCCGACATTGAGGCCTATTTGAGAGATGCAATATCCTATTACCAACGTGCTGGCTGGGCGACCAACAGGGTGTATCTCGTTGGCGCGGACCCCTTTGTGCTCTCGTTTGGGCGATTGCGACCCATCATCGAGCTCATCAAGCGCTCTCTGCCCACGTGCGAAACCATCACCATGTATGCAGCGGTAAGAAACATCATGCGAAAATCGGACGACGATTTGAGCAGCTTGCGCGAAATGGGAGTTAATGACCTGTATGTTGGCATCGAGAGCGGTCTAGAGGATGTCTTGTGGGCACTCAACAAGGGCAACACTGTGGCTCAGGCACGCGAGCAATGCTTGCGTCTAGGTGCTTGCGGCATCGCCCACATGGATATGCTGATGCTAGGTGCAGGTGGCAAGGGGCGAGGACGTGAGAGCGCTTTGGCAGCCGCCAATCTGCTTAATGAGACCAAACCCAAGATGATACTCATCAACTCGATGTCGATATTCCCCGACACGGCACTCTATGCCGACGTGCAGTCGGGCAAGTTTGTGCCAGCAGGAGAAAAAGAGATGCTCATCGAGGAGCGCCTGTTGATCAAGCATCTTGAATTGCCCGACACCTATTTTTGGGCTGCCCATTCACTCGATGCCGTCAGGTTTCAAGGCTATCTGGGAGAGGACAAACCGCAGATGCTCAGTCTGCTCGACCATGCCATCAAGACGATGGACGAGGAGCGGTTTGCGATGGAGTTTCAGCGTGAACGCAGGTCGATATAGCGCGTGTGTAGATAAAAGAAAGGAAGGAAAAAGGAAATGAAAAGCGTTTTTGATACCATTTCGCTGCGGAATTTGCAACTGCCGAATCGCCTGGTGCGCTCGGCTACATGGGAGGCACTAGCCACACGTGACGGGAGCATCGACGAGCAGACCTATCAGATCTATCGCGAGCTGGCCGATGGTGGGGTGGGGCTCATCATCACGGGCTTCACCAGCGTGGATGCCGATGATGTCTATTTCGAGGGTATGATGCGCCTCGCCGATGATGCCATCGTGCCCCAATATCGTCGTCTGACCGATGAGGTGCATGCTCGCGGCGGCAAGATCATCACCCAACTGGCTTTGGGTGGATACTATCTGCGCGAAGGCGATAAGCTATATGAGCGTCAAATCGATGATATGACCCAGGAGGACATCCAGCGAGTGGTCGAGATGTTTCGCCAAGCGGCGTTGCGAGCTGAGCGTGCTGGCTTTGATGGCGTGCAGGTGCATGTGGCGCATTTCTTCTTCCTCAGCCGCTTTGTCAGCCCCCTGTTCAACCATCGCAGCGACGCCTACGGTGGCTCTACCGCTAGGCGGGCAAAGATTGTCATCGATATCATCAAGGCCATTCGTGAGTGGACACCTAGCTTGCACATCAGCATGAAGATAAATGGTTCGGACTTCACTCCTGGCGGCAACATGCCCCAAGACGCAGTCTTCATGTCGCAACGCTATGTTGAGGCAGGAGCCGACTCCATCGAGGTGAGCGGCAACGGCACTTCGGTTGCTGGCATCAAGGCACACCGCAACGAGGCCTACTTCTTGCCCATTGCCCAAGCTGTGGCGGCTGCAACCGATGTTCCCGTCATCCTCGTGGGGGGCCTACGTTCTGCCGACACCATCAATGCCATCCTCAACGAGACAGCGGTGCAACTGTTTTCCCTCTCACGCCCATTGGTGCGCGAGCCCAATCTCCCCAACTTGTGGAAGCAAGACACCGCATACATCTCCAAATGCGTATCCTGCAATGGTTGCTACCATTCTAAGGGGCATCGATGCGTGTTTGCAAAGCGTCAGCACTAGCTGGCTATTCAATGATTTAACACTCTCTGAATGTGAGATTTTTAAAACTTTTCGCTAACTTTGCCTTGGTCGGAGGACTCCACCACCCATTTGATAAATAGTGAATCTAAAGAAGAAATCATTATGAAAAAGCAAATACCAAAGGATTATAAACCTTCAGAAAGCGAAGTTTGGCGTTATATTGATAAGTGGAACGGTTTGGACAATTATGTCTGCCACGAACGTGCTCTCAACGATTTGTTTTTCAATCTCTGCCCACAGAACAAGACGATAGAATCGATAATACTGAAAATATCAGTTCTTAATAACTTCTATAGCACAAATATCTTTGATGTTTATGGCGTTGCGAAACATTATATGAATTTTGATATAGATGAAAGGCTGCAGCGTGAAGATGAAACATTGGTAGATGATTTGGCGCGCGTAACGCTAAAAGATGACAAGAAATGGCATTTCTATTCTTTTGCCACAAAGTATTGTAGTCATCACAAACCATTGGCTTATCCTATTTATGATAGGTATGTGTCAGAGGTTTTGAAATTTTTCCGAAGCAGAGATGGCTTTTGCCAGTTCAAAAATGCCGAGTTGATGCAATATCATAGCTTTAAGTCAATCATAGACCAATTTAAACGTTTCTATGGGCTGGACCAGTTTAGTTACAAACAGATAGACCAATATATTTGGCAGTTAGGTAAGGACTATTATAAAAGGTCATACAAAAAATCATGAAAAAGGCATGATAGGAGATGACCACTAGCAGTGACATTTCGATAAACTAATTCATAGCATATCCGAAAATATGGGCGTAGATATAAGTTGTATGATAAAAAACAAGTTTCGTGCTAGGGACAATCACGAGGCTTACATGAAATATATCAACGAAACAATCGATTTGTTGAACAAGCATTATCCAGAAAAGTATTGTTTTGATCCTGAAGAATATGCCGCAACAGGAATGTATCAAATTGTTGCCATCGAGAATGAAACAAGTTTTTTTATGGACCTGTAACTACTTAACGGCTTTTGGCATGTAGAGATGTCGGACCATTATTGCCAATATTTCTTTAAAAGTCTCTGGCTCAGAAAACTGTTATATGAATTGGCAATGGTCTTGGGCGAGCATGAAATTTGGCCGTGTAGCGAATATTATGCGTGGAACAGCCAATATGTTAATCTCTATGATAGCCACATAGATTTCGATAGCTGGAAACAGCAGGCATCCAAAGGGCTTGGCAAACCTATCCCTATACTCGACATAGATGCGGTGCTGAATTGTGAATACTACTTTTATGATGCCGAAGATGTTTACCTTGACCCTTGTGCTGATTACAACGAGAAAGTGAAGGTGTGCGAAACCGAATTTGGGGAATATAAGATTAAGAATCTGCTATCAAGCGGGCCCTGCGTGTTGTTAGAAAAAGATGGCAAACTGTTGTTGCTCAACACGGCAACCAAACGGTTTGTCATTGATGGCAACATTGATAAATTGGTCGATTTTTATGGCGGTTATCGGTTCTATGTAGTTCGAGATGGCAAGTCAGCCCTTTTTGACCGCTTTGGCAATCAGCTAAGCAATTTTGATATTGGCGTGTTTGAAGTTGATACCGAATTTTCCCCATCTACTTGCCATGTCTTTAAAAATCAGCAAACAGGCTTCTGCGATAGAGAATATTACAAGGACTGATGATAGCCTAATTTGTTGAATTCCCCGATTGCCATCGCGCTATCGAGGGGAGAGGATTGATATTGTATGTTATGGATTGTTAGGTCGATGCTGCGTTGTTTCGGAGAAAAGCCTGACGAAGTTGCCACCGCATATCTTGGCAATGTCATCTTCTGTGAAACCCTGTTTCAGGAGTTCGCGGATAGTGGCATGGTAGAATGATGTCGGTTCATCGTCCCACACATGATTGTTACCCTTCATCTCGCGTGGAGGCATGTTGCCCATAGGAATTTCGGGGGTAATCTTGGTGTCGGTGCCAATGGTCACGTGGTCGATGCCCACGACATTGACCATCGCCTTGATGTTGGCGGCATACTGCTCTGCGGTGAACGCCAGGTGAGGCCACACGCCTATCAAACCACCAGCATCGGCGACCTCCTTCGCTAGCTCCTTGCTGATGAGGCGTGGCGACATGATTTGTGCCAACTTCTCGTTGGTTCCGAGTTGGGTGTTCAGTCCAGTGTGCGAAATCATGAGCGGCTTTGTGGCCACTTTGAGCGTACCTCTGACAGTGTTGTTGTCGGTGTGGACGAGGTCAACGAGAATGCCCAGCCGCTCGCACTCGCGGATGGTGGCGGCATCCAGCTCGGTCAGACCGCCATACTTGGGCTCGTTGGTATAGACGTCTCCTAGAGCTGGGTTGGCATCGGTGTCGTGAAACAGGTCTAGAATGCGGAGGCCACGCTTATAGGCCACCTCAATCCATGTGGTGTCGCCCTCAAGGAAGTGTGCCCCTTCCACCGATTGTATCACCACAGGTTGATGCGATGCTATCTTTTGGTTCAGTTCTTCGCCATTCGTCACGAGGCTAATTCCGCTCTGTTTCATGATGGAGTCTTGCTCGTCGAGAGCGGTGTTGAAGCGTGCCCAAGCGTCGTATTTCACGTTGTTGGCGTTGGGACCCATCGCCACATAGTCAACGGCAAAGGTCATCACGATGCCATCCATGCCAGCCTTTTGCATCGCTGCCTTCAGGTCGGCATCAGGGCTAGGCATTTCGTCCTCCGACATGGCCACGTCCACATGATTGTGAGTGTCTAGCGTAAAGATTTTTTCTTCCAGCTCAGATGCCTGAGCATCATCATCTATGGTTTTCGTGCTACACAGCTACACAATGCCAACGTTGCCGCCAGCAGGATGAAATAATGCTTTTCCCGTATCAATAAATGTTTATTTCGACAACTTTCCGCCATACTTGTTGTATGATACATTATCTTCCTGATACTTGTCCTTGGCGGGCACATCACCATCGGGATAACCAATCACAACTGTTGCGAATGCTATCATTGTTTCGGGCAAGTTTAGCAGGTTAGCAATTTTCTCGCAACGCTCCTCTCGCGGCCATGTACCTGTCCAAACAGCTCCAAGACCTAACCCATGGGCGGCCAGCAGGATGTTTTCGGTTGCTGCACTGACGTCCTGAATCCAGAAATCCTTGTTTGCACCCGTGGCAGCCTTGTCGAGATCGCCACACACAACGATTGCCAGAGGGGCCGATGCTGCCATTGCGGCATTGGGGGTGAGTTCTGCTATTTGACCAAGCACTTGCTTATCGGTTACCACGATAAAATGCCATGGCTGCTTGTTTATGGCAGTTGGAGCAGCCATAGCAGCTCTTACAAGTGCTTCAATCTTCTTTGGTTCCACCTGTTGGTTGGTGTACGACCTAACGCTTGCGCGAGTCATGATGTTGTTTACTACCGCGTTATCCATTGCTGCCACGTCTCCTTGTTGATTATCTGCCATAGCCACGCGAGCACAGATAAATACCAGCGCTATGGCAAGAACAATATTTAAAATGTTGGATGTCCTCATTTTACTTTTATTTTTTCATCGCATTTACAACTTCACCTATATACAAAGAATGGAGGCCAGGACTGAAATCTTTGTAAAACTCGCGGGGCACATCGTCGGTGAAATTTGATGGATTAAATTCATCTTTGTACATCAAGCGACATTCAATCACCACATCGGCTTCTTCATAGTATGGCGTACCATTTTCGGTATAGGCTGTATGCAATCCCAATGCAGCAGCCTTGTTCTCATCGCGTCCGCTGTGCGAACCCATGTATTTAGCTACATTGCGATCTTTGAACTCCATTATGGTGAAATACTTGGTATTTTCCATAAACTGATGTG
>Ga0181612_147699_pt1 | contig 21249 bp, 12 predicted proteins | sample HoacroProtozoa21_FD_119630 | JGI IMG/M metagenome (GOLD analysis project Ga0181612, IMG submission 119630) | Hoatzin crop microbial communities from Cojedes, Venezuel. Combined Assembly of Gp0051906, Gp0051904, Gp0051908
CCTGCTACACTAGGTTGTTCTTCTAAAGTTAGTATAGCAACTCAAGCATAAAAAAATTTCTCTGTTTCCTCTAAATACAGTTAGCTTCTAGTTAAAAAAGTCTTCCCATCCTTTACTAGTTGCCAAATGTATCTCTCAAAAATTTTTATATTAATTCTTTCAAACAACTGTCATGTGAAGAGACTAAACTGACTTCCAAGGAGATACCAACTTCAGTGATATTTAAACAGTGAAAATACTGTATATTTAAAAAATGGGTTTGGGATGTTGATAAAACACCTTCCACATTTCCAATCATGACCAAGCGGTAGTCAATACTACGCTTTTACAACTCAGTCACAGAACTGTTCTTTAGAGTCTGCTTGCCTCACTTGCATGTTTGTATGCTACAAGTTCTTCTGGCTATGAAGAATCATTCTTGGAGATGCGAGAGGAAGCCAGGGCAGAGAAAGCTCAATTAAACTCTTCCAGAGAACAGCCTGATATTCCTCTCCTCTCTTTTTTTTTTTAAGAATTCTTTCTAGACAAGAAAATTATGGCTAAAATTTTTCTACTAGTTTTTTGTGATTTACTCCACTGAAGGGGAAGGACAGCGGGAAAGAAAAACTAAGCTTCGAGTCTTGCTGAAGAGCAAGACAGAGTCTAAATACACTCCTGTGTTTGCAAAGATCTGCAATGCAGCTGACACTTGCTGAAGAGATGTATGAAATAAAGATACCATGCTAGCCATTCTGCCATAGAAATCCTCCTCTTTCTGTTCAGGGAAAGAGTTATGTGAAGGAGACTCTGGAGCAATTCTCTGCATTCCTTAAAAAACAAATTAGATTATGTTAGCGGGAAGTAACACAGCAACAACAAAAAAACCCCAAAAGCCCCCAAACCCCACAACACCTTTAAGACAAACATTTTCACTAGTTATGAATTCTGTGCTAGAAAGAAGCTGGTCTTTTAAAGAATGTAAACTGCAGTTGCTGGGATTTTATTTTTTCTCCTGCATGGGTATTACGTTTGTTCTAAACACAGGTCAGAGCAGGCCGAGGGATGCAGCCGTCAGAATGGGGCAGTTTAAGGTTCTTCCCATCTCCAACACAGCTCTGCCAAACTTGTGCGTGCTTGCCTTCACAAACGTCAGGTTCTGCCATCACAGAATGAAAACTTCTCAAGAGTCCCAGAAGCTGATGCCCAGAGGCAGAAATCCCTGAGGCTCCATTCACAGAGCGTGCAAACAGAACTGCCAATCCCAGTGCACTCAGTGATTACCTGTCAGGATCTAAATCGTGATCTGCTGAGTCTGACCTCTCTTTTAAACTAAGCCAAATAAGCAGGTCAAATACTGTAACTTTCCATAGATGTTTCCGTAGCATTACATGGTGGTTTTAAATGTCATTAGCCAAGACTTGACTTAGTATATTCTAAATATTGAGATATTTTGCATTATTCCCCAAAATACTTCATTCCCCAAATAAGGAAAGAAAGCTGTTTACTAAGACCCCAGACCTGTTTCCAGGTTTGTCTGGTCTTCTGACTGTGGTTCAATTTCTTGTGGCGGCCCTCCTGGTGGTAGTGCTGACCCTAAATACAGTGGTGACGGTTCAGTTCCATACGGATTTGAAAATCCTGGAGGTGCAAAGCCATGTCCTGGACCCACAGGCTGAGAAGCCACTGAATAGAAAGGGACACTTTGGACAGCTTCCTGGTCACCAGGAGGAATCATGGCAGCTGACCCATCAAGGACAGCCTGAGGTACTGCAGCACAGGAAAAAAAGAAAGTTAAGAGTTATAACTAAACAAATTCCAGTGTGTGAACCTTCTACCCTATTGAACAAAATCACACAATGCAGAAGTGAAATCTCACTGTCTCTACCACCCTCTTAAGTGGTTTCTTATACCATAAATCTGAAACATTTGTTTTCTCTGTCATGAAGAAGGATACAAAACACTAACCTGAAGGCATCAGCTGCACACTTTGCATCTGTTGAGCCATATTAGGCATTAAGGATGCTAACAACGCATTTTCAGCACCTGGACCCACGTCACGGCCAACTCCTGCTCCATCACATTGACTAGCACGGTCTAATTCAGAACTTGGGGTACTACATGCATATGGTGGTGGGGTGGATCTGTCTGTGTTATAAGCTATTGCACCCTCCTGCACAAAAAAGCAAGAAAAGCAAGATCTTATTAACTGTACCAGACCTTAAGTTCATAACCAAGGGAACATACACTAAAGGAAATCTTAAAAAGTGAAAACAGCACACAGTTTCTTTCAGTGTTTAGTCAAAAAATGAGTTGTCAGCCATTTGCAAGCCAAGTTCAACCAAAACATTTAAAGGTTTTTTTGTCTGTGGGTTTTTGTTTGGTTTTAGATTTTCAGGGGGAAATTGGGGGTTGTGGTGGTCTTTTTTTTTTTTTTTTAAATGGAAGCTTAGTTAATAAGCTCAAGGTTCAAAATTCTAACAGATGTCTCTAAATAAACGGTAATTACTTCCACTCTGTTACAATCCAGCTACACTAATTCACATACAACTTTTTTTTTCTGGCAAGCAGATCCTCTGCATACAGGAGTTGTTACAACCTAATGAGCCCTGCAATTCTCCTTGCATTACAGTACTAAGAAAAGGCTGTCATATACTGTACGTCACCCTTTGACTACTCTGTATTAAATCTTAGGGCACTGAATCATGGTAAATCCACTTAGTTTAAATCATAAGACTTGCACTTTATGACATGAATATATCACAAGGTCACTTTACATTTCTGTAACTAGCAGTATAAACAAAACTATTTGAAAAAAATGGATTGACACTATCCTTAAAAGATAATACTTAATGTTGAAAAGTACATTCTGTACCTTGATCTGTCCATCCACATATCGAAGCCTTACTAACCATGAAGGTTCAATAAAAGATTCCTGATCTGGTTTTTCTTTTATCTGTGGGTCAAACAGGCGTAGTTGTGATGACATCTAGAGAAAGAAATCATTGTAAAGTTTAAGTTAATCAGTCAACAAACAGCAACTTTAGCCACAGCTGACCGCCTACAATATGAAGCCACAAATACGTAATTCTTCCTTATGTTACCTGGATTAGCTGCCCAATAAGTACAGGTGAATAGTAATGTGGATCTTTAAGGACAGTTCTGGATATCACTTCACAATAATGGAAAGCCTGAGCAGCAAGTCCCATTTCAGCTAGTCGGCAAGCATAGATGAATTTGAAAACCTATGGAATGCAAGCAGGTGAAATAAACCAAGTGATCAGAACATTCTTAGAAGTATCAAATGAAAGGTAGTCTGTCATTTCAGTTGAAAGCTCAGATATCCCACTATCACACCTATACTAGGCAGGGGGAAAAAAAAAAAAAAAAAAAAAGAGGGAAAAAGCATTCAGTTCTCCTCTTCCACTCAATGTATCCAATGGAAGTTATCTATTTGTCTGTGCTAGTACTAACACATTCTGCTAGATTTTTCTTTAGTAATATAGTTAATGATAACAAAAAATTTAAAATTCAGAAGTTCAGAATGCACAGATGAAAAATGCAGAAAGTAAATTTAAGTGACAACAGGGAAAAAAGCTATCTTGCACTACGTTACCCATGAATATTTCATGTTATAATGGATAAAATATTTGCTGTGTTGAATACGGCACATGAGAGATTAAAACCCTGCATAAAACCTGCCAAAATAAAAAAAAGAAAAAAGAAATAGCTCTTCACCTGGAAGTTGGGCAAGCAGCCAGGCTGAGTTCCTAGTGACTGTGCATATTCATAGGCTTCTGTTCTTTGAATGGCTTCATTGGTGGCAAACTTTAAAAATGGCAAGCTGTTCGGGAATGGGAAAGGAAAAACATTATTTAACATTGAGATTATATATGCTGACAACAATCACAAATAAAGCCAGAAACATAGCTCTGGTAGACACAGAGTATCAGTAACTTCTACTCCTCAAACAAGGACAAGGCATCAAATAGTTATCTCAAAATCAGCTGTGGCTAGCGATCATAGAGCCACAGAATCATCACAGTTGGAAAAGACCCTCAGATCATCAAGTCCAACTGTCAACCCATCACCACCATGATGATAACAGGAGCAGTGAGTCTCTCAAGCCACTTGCATCTAAAAAGCCATGTTTAAAAAAAAAAAAAAAGGAAAGCCAAACCTATGATTTGATCCAATTAGGACCAGCTTTGTTGTCTTCCTTGTGTAAACGCCAAAACCAACTTGGGCCATAAGGTAACAAAAATGAGCAGCATCCAGCAGGCCTTTAGACGCTGTAGAAAAATAAGCGACAGAACTCAGGATATTTCCTCTTGGTGGCACATTGTAATTCAGTGCCCCATATTGTTTTGACTTTGTATTCAACTACCTTCACAACAGAGACACACACATATAAAACTGTTCCACTTTACATTTTACATGGCAATTGCTTGCATTCAAAATCAGCTGAGTGATTAAAGTTTTCAGAAAGCTTTTCCTTCAGTCATCACCCTGTTCATTCCCCAAGAGTTACCAAGTGTGTCTCCCATGGTAGCAATGGTCCTGGATTCCAAGTCCACATTACTGGTCAAGTTGGATAACACCATTGCTAGATGAGGCCTCCAGTCTCCCCATTTCTCATCTCCACAGCACTAAAATTAGAAGAATTACTTAGTCAAATCAGTGACTGGAGCTCTGCATGGGTGTTTCAACCTAAAAAGGACCAAAACAACTTATCTGACATTCTAGGAAAAGCACACAGAAGGATTACTCTTGTGAACTACACTACTTGCTGCGGTACCTCTTTAAGCCTCAGCTGCAGCTCACGCTTGAGTCTTACCGTGGATGCAGCTGGCATCCTTCCAGACATGAGCTGGTAAACAGTCTGCAGAGGGTCATTAATTGGGAGACTGTTGGCAAATCTACAGAGACATTATACAGAAAAACAAAAAACAAACATGGGGTAAGCAGTTAAAATATACTTGAACACTCGGTGCTGGTCAATCTAGCTTAGCGTAAGAGAAGGAAGTGCTAGTTGAAAACACTACACTGAATAAGCAATTGTCCAGTAGATAATGTTCAAAGGCAAAACATTACCAGTTAACTGGATCTGCCACTCTGACATAGGTCAGTCCAAGCTAGGAAAAACCCTGAGATTCTCCCCATGCCAGCTGACGAGATTTAGCACAGAATTACACAAGCTCACGTGTCTATAGACAAAGCATGCACTAACACATCTGCTTCTTGCAGGCAAGGAGACTGAAGGGTACCACAGAGTTACTTGGCTTTAAGTTGACAGTTGGTTTTTGCACAGTTTTTTCCAAGCCTGACTAACAGCGACTGTAAAGCAAGCCCACAGATGACACTGCTCAAATATCCCTTAAATGGAAGGAGTGGCATAGAGTAACTTTTCAGATTTAAGTTTATGGCCAGAACACCCCAGAACAAAAAGTAACAGACAATAACTACAGATACAAGTAAAATTAAAGCGTAATTCTTGCATGAGCTACGAAGAGTAACTCATGATTGTGACATCAAGATTTCTGAGCACCAAGCCTCTAACTCATTAGCAGCATAGGTAGTCATATTGTACTAATCAACAAGCAAAACCGTACCTGGTCATAACTCTTGCATGTGTTCTGCTGTCCATTTTGCTGGCAAGCAGCAGAGCATGACCCCATAAACCATGCTTCATGGCAGACTCCAAAGCATCCTAATTAATACAGAAATTAGTTTCCTGGGAATAGCTTAACATACCACTCAGATAAACAATGTTTATTTTACACTAGCACTTTGTGACTGAATGAAGAAGTGTTTGTTTAGATCAAATGCTAACAGATGAAAATAATTTTATGTTATGAACTGTAGGGCACAATATTTTTTCCGTATCAGTGTAGTGCAGTGCCGTGAAATATTCTATGCACTGCAAGTTGCAAGAATCATTTTACGTGATGCCTAGAGCTTTAAAATCTGTGAAAGATAAGTAAACAAGACAGATGTAGTATTTGGGACAACAGTAGAATCATTCACCTTCTTGCGGCCGTAAAGCAGCAACTCCCTGAATCTCTCTGTCTCTTTCTCAAGACTGTCAATTGCGGTTATCAGACTATCAGTGAGAAATGAGAGCTGGGCTTCACCAGATTCCTCTTCCACCTGTTCCAAAGCCTCATTCGTGAAATCAATCAAATTTGCCTCATTAGGGGACTTCCCAGGAAGCCACACTGTTTTGTGGTCTCGGAGCAACAGTTCAGCCAGGTCTGTTCCCACAACAGTCTATACAGGTGGAGGGAAAAGAAGAAAAAAAAAAGGCCTGTTATTTCAACAGCGCCTTCATGTTATTTGTCACTTCAACAACAACGTTTGAATACCAGCACCTCCGAGCACCTACGGACAAGCGATCAGTTTACCTGTTCTGCCAGTCTGTGAACTATTCCAAGATACGCCACTATACGCATATTGCTGTCTTTTACATAAATACCACTTTGTGTATAAAATATTTTAGGACAGATGAAATCAAGCTGTGAGACATACCCCATTCTGCCTGCAGAGCAGTACAATAAAGTCCCAAAGCAGACTCGCAGATTCTTTGTCAATTAAGTTTTCATTCTTAAAGCACTGCGTAGCTTTCTTTTGTGCAAAATTAATAACATCCACTTTATGGGTGTCATCCCTGAAATAAAAAAAAGTTTTCAGTGAGATAAACGTCAACATTCCGATCATTATTGTGATTAGTAGAAGGAATAAATTTAAAGCTCATGTATTAGTTAAGCAGGTGGAAAGCCATAAATATTTTGAGTCAGTTTAAATCCTATCATTTGCAGACAAGTAAGAGTTTGATGAAGAAATGAAATTTGAAAGCATGAAGGTTATTTCTGAAGTCTGCAAGGACATACTTGGCAAGAGGACCAGGAAACGCTCTCATCTCTTCTTGCTCTGGAGAATGTTGTAACATAGTCTAAAACACAAATATAAACCATAAGAAACTCTTAAAACTATGAATTTTGCTTTTTGACAATAAAAACCCCAGACCTGAACAGTTTACAGTGCAATCAAACTTATTTCTCAAACAAAACACTTAGGGTGACTTGCAACCTGCACAAGGATAATAAATGACAAAAATCTACTTCACATGCAAGGCATTCTGTAGCAAAATAGAAAAATCTGCCTCACACCTCCTTAATAATTTTCCTGATGCTGTTCTAGTACTTGTGTACAATTCTACTCCCTTCTAGTGACATTTTGCCAATGAATTCTGCCCTCCTGTAAGCCCGTCCTTCCATATACACTACTAGAGTATTGCATTTCTCTGTAGAAGCACAAGGAGGAAACTATACCCATGATACCTCATCCCCAGCCCATCCAGATGACAAGCGGTCCTCAGCCCTGCAGAGAATGCACGAGGACAGTGTTGTCCCTATGAACAGCATCACATTAGAAACAAACCAACACAATTCCAGCCCTTCCAGGATGTAAGGATTTTACCTGAACAAAATTACAAGGAGCTGGATGATCTGATCATGACTATATTATCTCTCACAGGAAGACAATTTTTAAAGTTACTGTTCTACTTATGGTTACAGCCCAAACAGACAAATACATAGATACATGCATCGACATAAAAAATAGTCAGGAAGCTACAGATCCATGTTCTCTACCCCCCTTCCAAAAGCAGGGCCTGTATCCCACCACATCCCTTTTTTTCTTTCAAACTTTACCTCCATACTGTGTATTTCAACCAGAGCTGGCTGTCCTTCTGAAGGCAGGTTTGGCAGCACTTTTATTAAGAAGCCCCCAGGACCAAACCTAGCACAGATATGAGGCACTGAAAATTTCTCAGGTGTTGATGGCCTTAAAGGTGCTGAAGTGGGAAGAAAAAATATAAAATAAGAACAATGTAACCACTCTTGCAAATAAGTAAACTTGCTGACATACTTCTCCCCTTCAGTAATCCTGCAGTACTGCTGGAAAAAACCCCAGCATTCAATCTGGCTCAACTTTACAATTAATCAGTTCCATTATATCCCCAAAGATCTTCTGAAGATTTGAAACAACAAAACCAAAACTAGATTATAGAATTTTAAAATCCACTAATTTTTTCAGTGCAGGGGCTTTGATTGTTTGTCTCAGACCCATTTCTGTGATCTCTGTACAATTACGACATATCTTCAAAGAGCTAACGACACACTTCAGCATACTCTGGAAAAGCTTTGCCAAAGAAACAGTGTTATGTTCCACACCGAAAGGGTAAGAAAAAATTATGGAAAAATCTGAAGTTTATGTTAAACTTTAATCATTCCCCATGAAGCACAAGCAGCGTAGTTAAAAATCTATCTAAAAAGACATTTACAAATGGAAGCATGCAGTATTCAACAGCAAACACTGCCTAGCTACTACTGCTCTGTGATATATCCAGGTTTCAGCAAGCAAGTTATCCTTACACTGAAAAGGAAACAAAACTTACAGTGTATATACACATAAACAAAAACAGCATTTGTTTTCCTGTTAACAGGCTCAATGAATACATGAAAGGCATCTCATACACAATAAATACTAACAGAAGTGCAAACTACTACTGGTAGTCAACCTCACAAGCGCAGTGCCTTCCCTCCTCCTCCCCCAGTGGTGCCAATACCTTGTTCTACAGCTGACCATCCAGTTTCAGTCGCGTAGCCATAATCTGTAAAAGGCTGTTGTCCATCAAAATTAGCAGCATATCCGCCATATGGATAATCTGTGTGGAGCGACACTGCCTGCGCAGTAGTTTCATACGTATTAACCGTTAGATCATGATTACTTCTATACAGCTGGCTCTAAATAGATCATATTAGTAATTGTTAGCGGAGAGCATGAAGTTACACAAAGCAAGAGATACTGCAAGCATGAGTTAAGACAGTAAGAGTCCCCCCCGCTTCGATTCTTTATACTGTTCGTAAGCCAGGCTTACTACATCACTGCATTGGAGAAAGCTATGCTACACAACACCTACAGCAACAGGCCATCAAGATAATTAATATATCTTTGTGTTCTTCCTCCATGTTTTTACTACCATTTCATCTGTTCACATCCAACTACGTTCAGTTCTCTCAAGACAGAATGCCTATGTGCTTGTGTGAAGAATAACATTATCGAAGGCATCAGGTTCAAGTGTTGCTGGATCAGCAACTATGGATCAGAATCAATGTTCACCTCTGCTGCCACACTTCAACAGAAAATCTGAACTGATTAAACCTAATGAATGTCTAAATGACTTCAGGTGCCTCAAGATTAACGCCTAAACGATCTCCAGTACTACTTCCCCTATTACCGATTGAATTGGAGTCCAGACTGGAAAACCATCTAATTTTCAAGAAACATTATATACCAAGACATGAGATTACAGCTAAAATGACACATGCCACTAGCAAAGACTGTAACACAAAAATTACCTAAACAGTCTCTGTGTTTTTTCAGATATTGGGATAAGTAGGTGAGTAATCAGTTAGATTTGGTTTTTGCTTTTGAAGTCAAAATAGCATCATACAAATATGGAGTTAGTCTTTTAAGAGATCCCAAGTTCAGTAATAGCATTCATGCTTGTGATGAGAAAAACAACGTAACACTGAAAGCCAGACATTATCAACTACAGCCAAGCACAGTACAGGTAAAGTTCTAACAAACAGCAAATGGATTTGGTAGAGGAAATTCTCAATTTCTGTGTGTGCAGCAACTTGCACAGCTGAGTGCTGATTTTGGTTAAAGTTCTCTTGACAACTGCGATAAATATTAAGTTCAAAACTGTATTATTAAGCAGCCTTAACTTACAGAATAAAATTTTTCAAAATATATATTACTCAAAATAAATCCAGAAATACATCCATATTTCTAATGTTACACCCACCCCTAACTGAGAAAGATGCAACTCAGCTGAAAGAATACTTGATGTGACCATTTAAAACTCACTTGCTGAGAGCGAGAGCTGAAACTACTCCGGTGACTGTGAACACTGCGAGAGCTACGGAGACTATGGCCAGAATGCTCACTGTGGACACTGCGTCTATCAAATTCATCACCATAAGGATCTCTATGGGGTTCAGATTCATCATCAAAACTTCCAGTAAAACGAGGATCGTATCTCCAGTTATCTTCATATCGGTCATGTCTGAAGAACAAAGAAACACACAAAGCAAAAATGAACACAGCCACATATATCCCGGAGGGAAATGACTTCACTGCATACCTGTTAAGAAGAAAAGTGTACCTAACTTCAGAAGGGCTTTTAGATTATTTCCTAGACTGAGTTTTTTTATCACAGTAAGCAAACTGGCATTTCTTCAAGAAGTTAATCCAGAATATTCAAGATGACACACAAAGTCTATTCTAGGAAAACCCATAGAATGTTCACCCAATCTGAAAACAAGTCCTACTGCCTTAAATCCTTTTCTTCAGAGTGACATGACAGCTCATCTGTTTCTCCTCAATGACCTATGTTAAAGCTACAGAAAGGACTAGCAACATACACCTGTGAAATATGTATAATACTGCATTTTGACAGTTTGTTACAGGACGCATCTGCATTCCTAGACAATATTGAGAGGATTTTACTTACAAAGCTGCACAACACCTTGAAATTCTGACACCTGATACAACTATCACAACAGTTCATAAATTTTGAAGGCTTTGGAGCAGATCTTCAGCAAATAAAGTAGTATTTCTGTTAGTGCACAAGCAAAGCCTCAGCCTTTGCCTTAACACTTACTGTCATGACTTCATTCTCTCGTGCCACATTTGACTATGGGGGACCCAGCCCTGGAGAAACCAATACCAGATTCTGCACCTTCACTCAGACACACACACCAGTTCTCTGCCCGTCATCAGCACCTAGGCCCTGAGCTGCCCGAGATGTGGAAAGAGCACCAAGAGAACATGGATGGAATGGACAAACCTGTTGCCATATGGATACGCTTCTCTCTTCTGGTAAGGGTTGTGTTCAGCATCATACCAATATCTCTGATCGTAACTTCTAGGATCTCTGTATCGGGGGTCATACACTGATGAGTAACGTTCCCAACGACTTGGATCTTTGGAAAATATGAATAAATTTTTTAGGTATTGGAAGCTGTTGCCTAGAACTTTTTTTCTACTTCTTTCCCTTTAATTAAATGCTGATTTGGTCCTGAAGCATATAGCAAAACCAAAAAAAAGTACTTAAAGCTACATAAACATGTCCACTCATTTTTAGTTAAAACAACAAACCACAAAAAAAAAGAAAAAAAAAATCAATTCCACAACTTTCAGAGAAACGTGGTTATTATAGTTAGCTAGATACTCCTGAAGAGATGGTGTTTACCATCAGACAGACAGATCTTTTCTAACAGTTCAAAACGCAATCATAACAACTCAACAAATATTAACAGAATCTCCGTGATCAGTCTTCAGAGCATCATGCTGAACATCTCAGGATGTGGACAGATGTTGCTTACAATTCTCCCAGGCACTATACAAGCAATTATCTTCATATTACCAACACAAGTAAGTCTCTGTGAGTATTCAGATAATTACAGACAAAACTAAATTCTAGTCATGAGTCAATTTCTGTCGACACTAACCTAAAATTTAATTTAGAAGTCTGCCTGCAGGTTACACACCAAGGATACACCCCAGTGAACGACAGGCTTGCAATACACTGAAGACGACCATTCTGTAGACTTACGATGGTGTGCTTTCAAAATGGAAAGGCAAATTCAAGGCTGGTAGTGAGGAAAAAACTTAGTTTATTTTCTATTTATTACTTCTACTGAAAAAAAAACCATACAGGAATGATGGCATGGTACTAAGAATTGAAGTAGGCCCAAAGATCAATTTTCAGCAAATATAACTTTATTCTTGCTGGTCATGGAAAGGATATTTGTTTTATCAATATGGAAAAATATAATAATTCTCTGATCTTTAAATTCCTCTTCCCAATAAATTTTTGTTTAAACCTGCAATTTTCTACAGAAAAAGGCAGAGTTTATTTTTGACACCTTACCTGCATAATCATACGAGTTCGGATAATAGCCTGGATAATAATCACTCCATCCACTTTTTGTATAATAATCTTCAGTATACCCTTGCCTGAAAGAAAGTGTGCAGGCATAAAACATTATTATTCCTCCTTCAATCTCTCGACTCAAGTCAGGAGGAGATATGAAGAACTATATGCCACAACTGATTAGGTAGAGTTTCATATTTAAAATAATGCATTTACAGGAAATTAAGGAATCATAAAATTAAGACTTCACAAACCAATCTATCACTAAATAGTTGTGTGGCATAAAAAGCTGACAGCCCTCACTATATAATAATTCAGTGATTCTTGTGAACTGCTTTGGTGATAAGTTCAATTACTTACAGGCAACCACAAAAACTATTGCTATAATTATGTCTCAATAGAGGAGTCAGTAACTTAACTAGTAATGAAATAATTGCTCCTTCAACTTGAGCTGTGTTTTGTCATACACCTTATGGTGATGAAAAGAGCACTACGGTCTGGAGAAGAGGTCATGAAAACGGGTCAGGACACAAACCAGCACTCTCACAGATAATTCCAAACAGAGGGTTTCAGCCTCCGGGGCTGCCATTGTGGCATCTGTCACTAGCATTCAATACAGCCAGAAAAGAAACAAAACCAAAACACACTGCACCTTTCTTTGGGTACCTGGCCAAAGAACTCCATACTGTATCACCTTGCTCAACTTCAAGCTGATGCCAGTCTGTGGCTGGCAAGGACACAGAACACTAACGTTGTAGGGCTAGCACTACCATAACACCAATGGCTTTACTTGTCATGCTGCACTCAGGCTGTTTCTCAATCTCAGCTTTTCAGCAGACGCAGCAATGTTTTGAGTGTTAGCACATCCTTACATTTAATACTTCACTGAATACATGAGATAGCATTGAGATGCAATCATAACACAGCAAACCACAGCTAATTCCAGGCATCTTCTAGGTTATTACCCCTCTCAACAGGCTTTCAGGGACAGCAGTGTGTAGGAAAGGCTTATTTTTCATTTGAGCAAATAAAGACGACCGAATAGAAAAAACCCCTCATTTACAGAGCCCGCCTTAAAATAATGGTTGTTCAAATACAGAGAAAAAGCACAAGAACCTGACTTAGACCAACACATCAAAGTAAGTCAGTGCATATACAAAAGATAGTTAGAATACCTCTACGTGCAAGAATCGCATTACTTTTGATGGAAAAAGAAAGATGTGGCCATTACTTCAAAAATCATGAGCCTTTATTATATGCCATTTTTAGGGCACCATCCCACAAATTATTCCACAAGGAATGTTAGATGAAAAATGTATTGTGTTTATATACATGTACATACACATATACATGTACAGATACATATATGTATTACATGTATGTTATATTTTACATGTGTGTATATACACAAGCACATATACATACACGCACAGGAGGTAAAGATATTTATTTAATGCCAATGTGGAACAATCAGAACTGTCATGCTCCTCTACAACTGATCACACAAGTGATAGTGCAAACGCCAAAGCAGCCAAGCAAGTCAAGTGATGTTCCTCCCTGGAACAACGTGTGGGAAGTTTGCTAAGACAGCACCTACCTCTGCAGAGGAGGAGATTTGATCTTATCAGATCAGGTTTATCCATCCAACCAATCTTCTCAGTCTCCTTCAGAAAGATGTTATGCTCCTCCCCACCCCAAACAGAGTTTACTAGGCTGCACCATCAATACTGGTAGATTAAGTGCAAGTTTCAGACATGCTATCACACGCAGACTCTGCCACTCCTAGGCTCTGCTGCCCTGCAGTACCATACCACAGTCCACATCCAACTGCAGTCACATCACACATCAACACTGACAGAGCTCCTCACAACAGGCTTCGATCTGCCCAGTGCCACCTATAGCAATGGCAACCTCTTATGAAAATGAAGCCCAAGAACAGTACACATCACGAAGTGCTAATAGAGGTTATTATCTCATTACAAGATCTCACAGTGCACTTAGATTCACTTAAGATGATAAAAGTTCTCACATGCAGCTGCAGCCATTGTTTTGCACTCCTCAAGGCCAATATACACCTCCTATAATCTTCTGGAGGTGGTAAGCAAGATGTTACATTTTCTATTTGAAGACTGCTCCGTAAGTGAACTACCAACAACAGACAGATACTACAAAGGGTTTCATCATTTCCAGACAGATAACCGGAGTTCTCTCTTGGAAACCTGCAAATCCACCCACCAGATAATGAAACAGTAACATTTTGTCATTAATTTGGAGTTCATACAGATCACTTATGCAATAATCATCAGAAAGCAGTAATCCCTGGAAGGTAATTTGCTGCTTCTTGCCTGAGAAATACTAGAGATTTCATTTCTGCTTTTTGTTTAATATTTGCAAGTAGTATCTGAAAACAGTATTTCCCTCTCTCAAATATTTTATTTCATATAATGAGACAAAGCAAGGCTTTTAAGTTTTCTTAATTCATGTGCTACCTGAAGTCAGTGGGTGGAACATGCCCACATAGCACGTTTGCTCCACAGACCACAGTTTGGGAGTTTGGTGAGAAAGCTTATCCACGCAGCTGAAGTAATCATCTGACAAACTAACCCGACACAGCGCCAGGATGTTTTCGCTTAATTCACCATCTCTCTCTTCTGAACATCTGAAAACCCACGTATCAGCAGGCCACACGTACTGCAGTGCTTGCAAGGCAAGTCCCAGCCCGATGTGCAAAAGTGCCATTTGTTAACAGGACTAGGGGTCCCTGCTTAACTGCTCGCCAGAAACTGAACTAATATTGATTAAAAAGCCATGGCCTACACTGCTCTTTCACAGCACACGCGAAAGAGCTAACCTCAGCATCGAGCCGCCCCTCGCAGCGACTTCCTGCCTAGCAGAAACGCCAACCACCACCCAGAGAACTGAATGAAAGGAGTAAGAAGGCTTTAGCAACAGAAAAGACTGCGGAATTGTATCCTTCTCAGATGTGGCATTTGATACCGTCTGTTCCTATGGCAGCACACAACGAGGTTTTGAACTTCCTCGCTGCGGCTTACGCTATAAAACTTCAACAGGCATTATTACCCTCACTGCTTCAGGGCGTACCGGATCTTAACTCAACTTGGGAATCGCGTACCTAGAAGGTGGCCTGTCAGAGCAGTGACTAGCTCTGGAACTGGGACGTTCAGGCTCAGAATACCGATAGCTCCCAGGCTCCATATAAGCAGTGCTGGTGCCATCATACTGTCTGTACCGCGGGTCATACTGTCCGTAGCTATCCTCCTACAAAAGAGATCGACATGTAAGGTAAGAGGCTTCCTGTCTCCAAGAATAAACCTTTAAAAAGAAACACCACCATACACACCACTACTGAAGAGATGCAGATCAATAGACTAACATATAGCTTTCGATAAGCATTGTGGCAAGTGATATTCAAGTCTATTAATATCCCAGACTTAAAGAAAAAACATTACATCTGGACTAAAGGCAGTTCAACCACTATGCTAGCCACTCTGCTAAACTGTCGACGATGCAGCTAGCAGACGGGAACCAGATTTGAACACCTGGGCAGCTAAGACAGTTATGGCTGCCAACTTTTTCCAAAGAACCAAATAAATTTCTATCAGCTGACACCTGTGTCAAGTGGAATTGGTATCAGCAAGTACTTTTAAGTTTTTATCATCTTTTTAATGTAAGCTTTTTTACTGCTATCTGGATTTTCCCTACAATTAAGTACTTAACGTGAATGCCATACTGAATGTTGATCATGACACAACTGTTTAAACTCTTAATTCAAATATGAAAGTTACTAATCCATACCAAGGAAGGAAGACGGGAAAAATAAAAATTTACCATGTAATAAAGATGAGCTGCCGTTCTGGGGTCTGCAGGAGGATATGGTGGTGGATATGGAGGCTGGTAAGCATCATAAGGATGTCTATAGTAGTAGTATGGGTTCTGGAGTGGACCAAAGGCATCCTGAGGAGTCTGCGGCAGGGACGGACGCTGCAGGTCTTGCTGCGCATTTGGCGTGACTGACTGACTGGTGGTGGTCGAGGGGGCTGTGGCAGGTGGAGCACCTGACGGCTGTCCAGACACTGGCTGCTTATCAGGACTCGTCTGATCATACGCTGTCATCAGCTGCGCGGAACCTGCCTCTTGAGGACCCACAGGTTGAGGATGGTCACTCAGCACCTGGTTCTTACGCTGCTGTGATGTCTGCATGGCTTTAGTCCCTGCAGCAATTTGGTGGTTTGAAGGAACTAAGGACTGTCCGGAAGATGCTGGTTGCTGCATTTGAGCTGCTTGCACTTGTGGTTGAGATGGCAATGCTCCCTGTACAGCTCTGTCTGATACAGCCTGATGCTGTACATCTTTTGTCACCTGTTGATAGAAATGTTGTTTGTCATGCACCTCAGGACCCACCTGACCAGCGCTGCCAGCTGACTGTTGAGGATACACTGGACCACCAGAAAGTGACTGATTATGCACCTGTACAGAATTACTTGCACTGCATTTCTCCAACGTCCGGGATACCGTGAAGTCAAGCACTCCAGCAGCTTCTTCTTTGCTATTTGAATGATTTGCAGAATTGTTAGCCTGCACTACAGCATTAACAGGGGGGACTAGTACACCTGCACTTCCACTGGGGAGATTTGTCCCAGGAGAGACAGATGAGTTAGACCCTGGCTTGCTAGCAAACTCAGGAATAAAACCTTCCATATTAACATTCTTTTGCCCTTCTGGAGCCAAATTAAGTGGAGTTTTCATAAGCAAGTTTGCAGGCTGATTAGGAGCAGCATCAGAGGAATTAACAGGGCTTTGCAATAAATTCTGTTTTAACAGATTAGTACTTGGAAGTGCATTAACTAACAGAGATCCAACTTGCACCGCAGGTAATGGCATGTTTTCCCCAGAAATGATCCCACCAGCACATGAGGTTTGGGGACCCAATGCAGGCTTGTCCCCAGCCCCAGAGTCCTTCATTGGCTGATTGTTTTCATTGCTGCTGAGTTGATTAGATAGAGAAATAGAAAAATTAATTGGCTGAGCCAAGTTATAGTTTTGATTAGGCTGAGCAATCAGGATAGGCTGATTTTGCAAAGACTCTGTAGGTGGAGAAGACAACAAACTTGCATAACCAGAACTTGCCTGAGACTGAAGTGCCTCCTCTTCCCCCATTTTGGGAGGATTTTCAAGATTTTCAGAAGATATATTTCCATCTTGGGATAGCCGCACAGCAATAGTCCCTGGTTTACTTGGCTGCTGATTAGACATGCCTTCTTCTGGTGGCTGAATGACTTCTACAGTTTGTTTGGCAGGTACATACACTGCAGGAGCAGCAGGAGCTAGAAGAACATTTCCCCCAAAATTAGGTAACTCATTATGAGCCCACAAAGTTGTTGCGGGGCTATCACACTTCTTAACTGCTCCTTGAGCTCTTGTTAAGGACCTTCTCTCAGATACTGACTGTATGTTTTCCATAACGGGTCCAGAGTGCAAAATATTTCCAGCTTCACCAACGGCTGCAAGAGGCAGGGGGTGTACGTGAGGCATGAAAATAGTTTCCAGATTATCTGGTGGCTGTTCAAGATTGCCTGGGGATGCAGCCGGCACAGCTGTATTCTTCTTGATGCTCTTCTGGTTTGAGTGGTTCTCTCTTAATTCACCCACCATCTTTGCTTGGTCAACCTCTGCAGGTTTTATACCAACTCCGTGGGACCTCACAGGTTCAAAAGAACTATTTGCACTTGTCTGAAATACACCTGTAGGCTTAGGAGGACTTGGAGTTGGAGGCTGGGACAGATTACTATGGTAGCTCTTGCCCAGGTTTAGCTCACTTGAATTGCCTCCCAAAGGAGAGGAGTCAATCTGTTTAAAGAAGCTAGCAGAAGACTCTTCATCAGGCTTCCCACTTTCTTGCTGAATAAATGTACCCACTTGCTCTTGAGGTCTTGCCGAGCTAGAAGCACTCCTATGGCTAATGTTGCTGTAGTTTGAAGATACGCTGTCTGGTCGGACAGGATGAGGTAATGAATCGGGTGCCTCCAAATTTGGTCCTCCTTCAGCATGGCTCACAAGAGCATTCTTTGGAAGCATCTGACCAGGAAAGGATCCATACCTGTACAGCTCAGGACCAGCAGCAGGGGATGAAGCACTGATGTTCTGTGGCTCACTTGGCAGCACTTCTTGATTCTGAACGCACTCCAGGTTCTCAACGTTTTCATACTGTGACCCACCACTCCCAGACGCATCACCTATACGCGCCTTGTCATCACTAACAAACATAGAGTGCTTAGCGGCCTGTGTCTCCTGCTGACTCACAATTTTAGGAAAGTACTGGACATCCATTCCTTTTTGTACCATCTCGTTGGCTGAACCTGTACCAGCCTGTGCCTGAGAGAGAACATCAGCTGCAACCCGCTGAGGATGCACTGGCTGGCGATACAAGGATGCTGAATTTGGCTGACAAGCATCGAACTCCATTTTCTCAACTATGTAATTTTTTTCAGATGAAAGTATTTCTTCATTTTCTGCCTCATCCCCTTTGAAAAACATAGAGAGAGTTCCTGAATCTCGATCTGTGGGAACAGGTCTATTGGACGTTTCAGACATACCTGGAGACTGGTTTTTGGGGTTATTTTCCTGAGCTGTGGAAACGACAAAACTGGAGTCTTGCAGTGGGGGCTGTGGGTAAAACTGTTCCTGGTATGGCTGACCTAACCAAGCGTTAGTCATCTCTGTGTTCTGCCTAAACACACTGCCAGGCTGGACACTGTTCATGTGATGACTGCTATTTGCAGAGCCATTTTTCCCACTCTTTTCATAACCAACGGGCAAAGGCGCTTGCATGATATTTTGTGGAGTACCTTGGTGTACAGGACCCTGCTGTAAATTTGTCTGTGGAGGAGGATGTGAAGTGCTAACAGAAGACTGAGAAATGTTATGAACATCAATCTGAGAAGATGGCTCAGGATAGGGCACAAAATTTCGAACTGGAGACTGCAGGTTACCTTGAACAGGCCTCCATGGAGACATAGGCTGCTGAGGAGGTGGAGGGAAGAATGCTGTTGCATTGGGTCCTGAAGGAACATCATTTGGATCTCTACTAACATCTTGCCTACCTCCAGGTTTGTTTGACGCAGACACCATTCCAGGATGCACACTGAAAGAATTTTCAACCACTGCTCCTGTATTATAATGCAATGGTACTGCAGGCCCTCGGAGTCCAAGATCTGCATTTGCATGCACTTCTGTAGCACTATTTATAACATATCCTGGGGACGGTGAAGGAATCGGAACATTAGAAAACGTACTGGTATTTATTCCTGGTTGAGATACAGGAGCTGATAAAGACGTATGCGGTCCATGAGGATTGTCCCCTGCATGTGACGGTGAAGTATGCATAATGGCTGGCTGCGGAAACACTGCTGGGGAAGAACTCTGCATAACCAATGCATTGCCCTTGGATGGATTATCTAAAGGGGAACCCTGTGGAGTTTGTCTGCCAAACGCAAAAGGGTCTGTCACAGGCTGCACTGGGGCAGCTGCTGCATTCGCTCGTTTACTGAGCGAGCCGCTCCTCCAGTACATGTTCCGAGCAATGCCCGCAGGAGGTGGAGCTGCCGCTCCTGCTGGAACAGTCTGTGGAGGCTGCTGCATGGTGGCCTTCTAGCAGGGTCAGGTGCTGGACGACAAACTAGTAGTGGATACTGTAGACAGATTCCTTCTTCCACCCTGTTAAGGCAAAACAGATGACAAGTCAGTTCCCCTTGTCAAACAGGTGCAGCAAGTATGCAATTTTTATTTTAGAAACCAAATTACTCAAAGAACTTGAAGTGGAACTCTCTTCTCTCCAGAACGCATAAGAAAGTTACACATAACATTGTATTTCTAAATCCAAGTCCAGTATTTATGAAGTTTAATGCTATGTGTTAACAACGCACATTGTTTAACAACTGTATTAACAAACAGCTCCAAGTAGGAGTAATCAAACACAGTTCAGTCCTGTACAAATGTTAAAATCTCAGACTGTTAAAGCACCAATGGTATTGCACTGTTACACTTCCCCAAATTTGTTTTAAGCAGAAATACGCACAATACACAAGACACAGCAGCAGTCAGGCTACAACAGAACCCACAAGCACTACGGCAAGATAAATTTAATTATCAAGAGTTGAGAAAATATTATCTAACTCTAATTCTGTTAGAGACGATCTTCAGCTCTGTTGCACTGCCGCTCAATGTGAATGGATCTTTTTACAGGTAAGATGAGACGCAAGCATCTCAAGAAAGAATGCATCAGATGTTATCCTCCTCAACAGAACAGAGTCCAATTTTGGTTTAATAAAGAAAACACTGTGTAGGACAGTGGCGTTATTTATTTTGAGAAAGGCGACTGGGTTGTCTTTGCAAGTATTCTCTCCTACAGATGAATGCAGCATAATAGTAAAACTGCATTTAAGACCATAAAAGACAATCAACTCTCCCCACATACTAATTTACGTTCTCACTTTAACACTAGTGGCACTTCGGCACAGCATCAGAATTATAGCTATACTTCAGGGTGGAAAGGACAGGCACAGAAGTATTCCAACCCTGCCAGTAAGAACTCCAAACAATACCAGTTAGGAGTTTGGTACACAGGAAGTTCAGTAAATTAATCACGAACACATCTTTTACAATTTTATCACACCCTTAATCTGGGGAGGCGGGAAGCTAACAAGACTAGAGGTCTTCTTCAGTACTGGGCCAGTTCAGCTCAGTGAAGCTTCAGCAACATGCGACAGTCTTCTTTTCTAATAGTGCACAGCAAATACAGTTTATAGGATGTACAGTGGAGCGCTCACAGCAATTGTTCCACGCCAGATGCACTTCTGTTTGTAGAAGACAGACAAAAACTGTGCAATTTTTAATTGGCTGTTTGTTGGTTTTGTGTGTTTTGTTTTGGTTTTTTTTTTAAGATTCAGCATCTTGCCCATAAGAGGAATAAAATGGGAAGCCAGAAAAGTCAGATAATTATAATCAAGCCAAAATTTTAACAGCTATAGAAAAGCTCAAATGCAAACCGCTACCGGTTTCTGGTTAACAAAAATTGAGTGAACACTGCGTAACTACGTGTATTTCATTAAGATTTATAACTAAAAAATTCCAATAAAAAGCATACTGACTAGCACCACAGCACGATCTACACAGACTTTATCGGACATCAGTAAAGTTAACCCTAGGGAAAAATCTCTTCTATTCATCGCTGCAGAATCCAACAGTCG
>Ga0181612_164244_pt1 | contig 21246 bp, 10 predicted proteins | sample HoacroProtozoa21_FD_119630 | JGI IMG/M metagenome (GOLD analysis project Ga0181612, IMG submission 119630) | Hoatzin crop microbial communities from Cojedes, Venezuel. Combined Assembly of Gp0051906, Gp0051904, Gp0051908
CATTCTCTTCATTTCTCCAAGAGGTTTAATTGAAAGGAATTTTTTCCTGGCAGTCTGGGTCAGCAGATAAACCAGGACGATATGATAGCTGGTTGGTGGCCTGTGAGAAATACATGGCAAATAAAATTAAAAAGTGTTGTTTAATTTGTGCAAGGAAAGATCTTTTAAATCTTTGACTTGGGAAAAAGGTTGTTCTGCTTTTGAACATTATTTAGATGCTAGGAGCTCTGTCTTTGCCAAAGATAGCTACTGCATTCAACATACATCTAATCACTGCAGTTTTCACTTAGTTGTGTTGTGGTTCTTGGCATTTTTAAAGTCCAAAGTTGTTTTCCTTTTGCTAAACAGTGAGTCCAAACATCCTTTATGTGGGAACATTGTTTAAGCAAAACAAACATTTTGTGCATGCTAATAATTCAGTAAACAGTTTCCCCTTACCTTTAAGGACCTGTTGTAAAACACTTCAATGATTTATTGAGGACAAAATCAAGATATTGCAGGTCATTTTGTAAGCCCCAAGATAAGAAGTAGCATTTAAGGAGTGCTCACCGTCAGTCCAGTGAGAGTTCAGAAGTCTTTGTCATCTTCCCATTACAAAAAGTCTGTTTCCATTGTCTTATAACTTCTGCCAAAATAATTACTCTGAACTGCTAAATATTAGCAGAAGGCGGTCTTAACCCAGAATCAGTCACTTGAAATTCTGTTTGAATAACCTTGGTTAGGTTGACTTTCGGGCAGAGGATGTGGAACTACTTCCAGATTTAATAACACGTATGGTTTGTTAAATTTCAAAATAGCTTTGAATATGCATTTTGCGCACTTGGCAAGCACATACATTCCGGGAGGAGAGGAAGGCAAGGCATCAGTCTAATCACAGAAATGCTATGCTTTGAATGATAACTTTGCATTTGCAACAATTGTTATTTTCCAGGGTTTTTCCTTTCAGTCTGAAAAATTCTGTTCGTTTCTTTGTGCACCGCTTAGGAAACAGAATGATTCATATTATTTTGTTTTAATAAACATACAAGCCTTTAGGAAGTCAGTATATTGCTGGCAGCAGGTGCCTCTTCATTTTGCCTTGGCAATGACCTGGGAGTTAACAGCTGGATCTAGTGCTCACTAACATTACTGGAGGGATTTCTACTGACTTCAGTGGACTTTTGTTCAGCCTTGGAGTGTCTTTGACATTTGGCACTGAGGACAAGGCACTAATGAAACAGTCCAGACCAAACATGTAGACACTCCAGTTAAGGTGCGGTTAAGAGGAAAGCGATGTAGTCTTTTTATGTTTGTGCCTGTGGGACGGCTTGTCCTTTTTTTAAAGGCAACTTGACATTAACATTTAAGAAGCAAAACATAACTGGGAGAATACAGATTCCTGCAAGCCTGTCTCTGTCATAAGTGTAACTTTTGTTTACAGACAGTGGATTCCTCAGGCCAGTGCAAGGCATTTGTGTTTGACCAGTTTCTGAAGTTCACATGGAAAATCAGCCATGCTTAGACCTTTTACTTTAGCTTACTCTCAGGGCTCATATTTTTTGTGCAAGAAATTTGATCTGCATGCTTGTCACTCACACAATCTTTTGCTTCCTTTAACATATTTTCTTTGTTGCATACATGATCCTTTTAGACGATATCTACCATGTCAAACACTGCCTGGTGCAGAAGCTGGACAATTCCAGAAACTTCACCAACACTAATAACTGTCCTCACAAAAACTTGTCTCCAACAGATGAAGATATGATTTGCCTACAGACAAAGGAATGTAGGACACCAGCATAGATGACAGTATATGGATGATACCACTTACAGGCTATTTTGTTGCCAAAAAAATCCGAAGCTCCTAATTAAGTTTTTTTCCTCATAGGAGACAGTCGCTGAAATATCCAGTAATTAATGCTGTGATCATACATGCTTCTCACTTCTAGGCAGGAAGGGCAGTGACTCCTTACCAGTTTGGAAACTGCTACAGCAAAGATGAGTGCAAATTTATAGCATCTTTGAGCTTCCCTAGAAGCTCTTCTATTATTTGAGACAATCATATCATTATTCTGCAAACAAAAAGGAAATGCTGGCCAACTGGAAGTACAAAGTAAGCCTTCATACATTTTGAGAAAAGAATAGAGGCTTTCAGATAAATTGCTTTTCCTTGCTGGGTCCTCTTTTGCTGTAGTGAATTATGAGTGGCATATACAAGAAAAGGAAAGCCAATAAGAAAAGTTTACAGGCAACACTAAGGAAGCATCTTAATTCCTCTGGGCATTTTAGCATATTGTTGTACACCACTAAACATTTGCTTTCCAAGTGATCTCACCAGGGTACCAACAATGTAAATGTCTTCAATGGATGCTTGTTCAGGCCCAATAATTACAGTTTAAAGAACAGTTGGATGTGCACTGTCTCAGTTAAAATTAAGACACACATTTTGTTTCCACAAGAGATTTGACTGTGTTTTTTTCTCTACTGAGGAATGTATAATACAGAGTCCTGACGAACAACAGGAACCTGTGATCAGGACATAAGTTTTAGAGTTGCTAATATGGCCAAACAACAGAAGAGTGTCTTTTGACGTCACAAAGGTCACAAGGCAGCAAAAAATGACACGCAAACTTAATGAATGGCCAAAAGATGTGAGCCTACTGAAAATAACATTCCCATCAAATAAATTTATTTCTTACTCTCAGGGAAGTTAGAGTAAGTTAATTGTGTATGCAGTTCTTTATGATTTAGACATGCCTTTGCTATAGGGAATGAGAGCAGAAATAGTAGAACAAGATATTCACTTGAACTGCTGCTTCCTACAAAATAAAATGGACCGCAAAAGGAGCAGCTCAATAGAAAACTCTCCGTGCTCAGAGGTAGCTTTGGTTAATGAATGAACTCTATATCCATCAGTCTTCTTGGTGAAAGCAAGGATATAGAGTCAGGGTAGGTTACACTACACCTGTATGTGTTAGGTGCTTAGTCTACTGACTAAGGTCTCTCTGTAGTCCAAGGAGAGAGGCAAAGAGAGGAAAGAGCATCTCCACAGGGCGACTCATTCCATGCATTTTACATACGCTCTTCACATGCACAGAATCACCTTCTGGTGCTCTCTGTCTCTTACATTCACAGCTAGCTTGGAAGACACCTTGCTCTTGGATGGCTAATTTGAGGTGTACTCAATTTCATCTTCACAGTAAAACTGAGGCACCTCCTCTGAAGTGACTGGGTTTTGCCACTTGTTTCAGTAATTCTGAGGTCTAACTCAGCCCCATGGTGAGGGTACATGAAAGGACCCACCCAGCGCACCACTCAGATGGGGCCAGGAGGCCCAGGTGTCAGAAAGCCCTGATGGCAACAGCGTGGTCTTGCTGTGCCCTGTCTGACTCTGAACGTGATGGAAATAAATTGCAACAAGGCGGTGTTGTGGCGTTTCTTGGTTCCTTCTGTTACCGCTGCTCAGCGGACTGCTGCTGATCTCTTTGCCTAGATCCTGCTGTTCTGCTCACCACATATGGAGTAGAGTAGAGGCGGAGGAGGGAAGATGGCTCTGCTTGGTCCTACTCCTGAGCTGAAGCAGTCCCAAGCTGATCTCCTGCCCTCTGTGCCTTAGGGCCCACCACGGCTCTGCCTGTGTAGGTAATGTTCATGAATTTTGCATTCCCCAAAATGAAGCTTTACCACACTGCATTCCAGACTGACTTTGTGACGGGAAAACACAGCCCAGTAAACGTCACCAGGATTCAGATGTCTCAGTCCTATGTATTCAGAAGCTTTTAACTATTGAGAAAATGTCATTCCTATTTTTTACAAAATAACCCTGTGTAAAGGTTTCTTTGGTATTTAAGGTAGAGGTATGTTGGGAGGAGAGGGAGATCATACAGTAAGTTCTCCTTTTTTGCCTTTTTCTACTTTATGACAAGTGCCCCCAGTACCAACCCTGTATTCTGTGCAATACAGGTATCATATAGATGCAAGTTTACTAAGTGTTAACATTTAGTCACTACTAATCATCCATCATAAATGATACTGAATATAGTAAATTCAGTGGACAGGCAAACACAAAAAAAAGGAGAGAAACAACCCAAACATATAACCAAGGTAAGATGTGATACAACTTAAAAGGCTGTAAAATATTCTTGGATATAATACTTTATGCCACAAGTTTCTGGGTATATTACTGATAAGCTATCTATTGCTTAAAGTTATTAAGACCATAAGCATGGAATTCCTTTTTTTTCAAGATGATATTATGAAATGATTAACACTTCTGATTTTTTTTTTTTCCGGAACAGTTGATGAAGATCATTTGGAGACTGGTTGCTGGGAATTTTGCTGCAGTAAACCACCTCACAGAGACAAATATATGCTCTGAATTGTTTACATCTTGAATCAGTCACATTAGAGAACTTGTATATTGAAAAGAACTCCTTAAGAGGCAGAAATACTGCTAATTGAACATGCATTTCCTTGATTATTTTCTGTGAAGGCCTATTGTAGGTCAGGTTGTTGTCATCTACATTAGCTACTCTGATAGTCATTTGCAGAGGCAGAACCCAAAGAAATGTGATGGGTCCTCCAAAAACCACCAAATTGTACTGGCAGTTTCTTCCATTGGAAATGATTGACCACATATACAAAGAGAACATTTAAAAAAAAATAGTCAGAAACCTGTGAACTATATTAACTTTATTTTCATTGGGCTAAAGTTGGCAATGACATTATTGTCCTAACCAGGATGAAGAGAAGAATTTTTATATGTTGTTACTTCGGAGATTTTTTTGTAATCTCCTTCCATATTTCTATTAGTCTTGATTCCTGCTGTCACTGATACTGATTTAAGGACTCAAGGGCTTGAGCTCTTTCTTACTTCCAGTTCCTTCCTGAAGATTTTTGCAACAAAACCCAGTGCTACAGTCTTTTACAGTTGCCAAAATCTCTGCACAACCTTAAGAGTATGTAAGACCATCTCCTAGGCAACAGGCACCAGTTTGGAAATGCATATGATGCGTATTGGCAAATTCCTGTCTCTGCTTCTACCTACCCCACCATATTTCCTAGATCAGACATGGTGAGAAATTTAGCATAAGCTGCATCTACTAGTTACAAGTCATTATGTCTGTAGCTAACCATCTTGGTTCCCTGGGCTATGCACTAGAAATACAGTGTCAGAATCTGGTTCCTGTGCGTGCCAAGGTATTATTTTTTCAAGAGGCGTTCTCATCCAGCTAAGTGCCTGTAGGTGCTGACTACTTTTAAATAATAACAAAAGAAATAAAAGATTAATACACATCTGGTGTCATATAGTTCACCTTGTCAAGAATAAAAATCAGGTATATATAGAGTTGACTAAGTAGAAATATTGGCAGGCCATATTGTCTTCAAGCAGATAGGAATTTTACCCTTTTTTTTTCATCCAAATAGAAAATGATAATTGTGCTAAGGCAAATTTCTTTCTTCTAGAGGGAAATTTTCTAATTCTCTTGCTTTGTCAAGAAACTAAACCCATGACAGTAGCTATGCTTACACAGGGGGAAGTCCGTGGGGGAGTCATCTCCCTCTGTGGAATAGATGAATGAGATATGAAGCTTGGGAAGAAGTGTTGCTGCAGGGGTCCTGGGAATGAAATGAAGGATTATAGCTGGAAAGAGGAGTCTGAGTCAGAGACAAAGCACAAAGTTGTGGTGTCCTGGTTTCAGCTAGATGACTTCAGCTGCGGAGCTAAAAAGCAGCTCCTGGCTATGAGGAAACTGTCCTGTTCATGTATGCTGTTGTGGTCAAGTCTCCAAGCACTTAGGTCTTACAAGGCTCCCAGTAACCATAACCTTTCTCTGCTCTTATCCTTATTTGGGATCACTGCCTCTACCTTCACTTGTTCTGCCCTGTCTCCTCTGATTCTTCTGCCAGTGGCTTCTAACCATATGCCCTCCTGAACGGGTCTGTGTGGAACCAAACCCCGAGTCCCTAATTCTTACAGGGTGTATGTAAGGGAGCACAAGCAAACAATATTTAAGAACTTCTCTTCTGTAGAAAACTCCTTCTCCCTAAAGCAGCTGATAACAGCAAGTGGGAACAGAGAAGGGCAAATAGAGTTTAAGCTTTGAGAAGCAAAGTTTCTTCACTCCTATGATGATGTTTCTACTGGATAATTCTGGGCAAAGGTTTAGGTATTGTCCTGCATCCCATTATTTTCTAAGGGCATTTCACCAAGAGCCTCAGTAGGAGCAGGAATATTTTTGGGAGGAAATCAGAAGGTGCCAAGAAACATCTTGATGAATGTCTGTCCAGGGTTGCTTGAATGGCAATATACACTTGGCATCATTTCACTCGATACTTTCTGGAACATTAGTTTTGTAAAAAGAGACAATAAAAAAAATCAAAATTTTTTCATATGCAAAATACCTAGACAGAAGAGTACATTTGCACTGGGAGGATAGATGGTGCAATACATGAGCTGGAGAAACTAGACTCAGTGAGTATTGAAATAGTGGAGCTAAGTGCTGGCCAGTAACATTTTTTGTCTGACTGCTTGCTTGAAATAAACAATGAGATGTTGTTGGCATTTTGAGAGGACAGACCACTTTCAGGTTGGCATAAAATCATGAACAGGCGAAATACTGTTTTCTTTGGTAGAAAGACTATGCAATCTGCATCTGGAACCCAGTCTGTAAGAAAATCAGTTAACACAGAAGATTAAAAACACTTAATATGTTGATTTGCCATTTTTGGCCAATGCTTGGAACTAGATTTCTTATACACACTAGCTGTATGACAAACGACTTTTTAACTTTATTCAGTAAGATCAGAGAAAGGAGCTGGAATTATGACAAACACTCGTCTATTTCTTTCCACAATTGTAAGGATGTGGTAGGCTTTTATTCCTCTGAACATCAAATAAGGTTATGTCCTCTTTTTCTCTCAAAGAGCTGTTGCAGAAATTAGATCTGAAATTGAGATTTAGCAAAGTAAAAGCCATTCTCTCTGTATTACTCTTCTGAAATAAGGCTGTCCGTGTATGCTGACAGAGATCAATCCAGGGAAAAAGAAGGTGCCAAAGCCACAGCTAATATTCAAGTCAGCAGTACAACATTTCACTGAACCTGTAAGCTGTTGTTAAATAACAAATAATTACCAATTGTCACTGTCAAAAGATATAAACCACTGAATAAAGTTGGCCACTGAGTACACCTAGCAATGGAAAGATGACACTGAATATAGATTGTCTGTCTATGAAGGCAATCCCAAGAGCACACTAGGGGGTTACAACCTGCTTATTGAAACATCAAATCCCATGAGTAGTTCTGATTCAAAAAACAATACTTAGGATGAAATTCTTCTTATGTACAATGTCTTCAAGTCCTATTAATAGCTTTTCTCTGTCATATCAGACTAATTAAATAAGCACACTTTAAATTCTGTCAGGGATTAATTTCCTTCCAGTTTTCTGAGTGTGCAAATGGTTCAGGAGGACCTGACATATTTTAAGTCCGCAAGGTATTCGAACCCTTATTTCACAAATAACTTTCATAAAGGCATCGTGCTTTTTTTGTGACCTAATTACAGCTGAATTTATTTGTCTGCTGGGTCATTCTTGTGTGCTATTTGCTCAAAGAAGTGAATAGCTGGAGTTACAGCTTGCAGGTTACCAACACTGAAATAATTTTTAATCTTTACTTTGTTTCATTATGAACAAATCCAGGCTTGCCAAAGCCTATTCCTGCTGCTTTTCTCACTTCATTTTGCAGCACAGCTGTTTCAAACTTCCTAAAAGGATTCAAGACTGACCAGCTGGTATTTGTTGACTTCAGAGAATATATTTTTGATGCTTAAGAAAAAAGCAATGCGTGTTATTAAACAGTTTTGGAAAATGTTCTAACCACATTTAAGAGGGTGACAAATAACTGTGTTTTAAGAGAATGAATTTTAAAGAAAGTTTCTTTCTGTTTCCTGAAGAAATGCTTTTGAAAAGATCAGATTCATAAACTTGTCAAAGAGGCACTACACCAAAAAACTTTTGTTACTTCACTGACTACTTGAGATTTCTTTTCTCTTTTAAGTACTTGCCAAAAAGAAGACAAGAGTGAATACGTGTTCCCAGTTGGAACATTTTACTGCTGAAAGGTGATGGATGAGGGAGGGCAAAGCACAAAATATGCTGCATTCTGTAAGCCTGAAATTCCAAAAAGATTTTCAGGAATCCCAGCTAAGCAAATGTCATATGCTGGAGCATCAGTGCTGTGGACCAGGCAATCAAAGCGAAAGTTGGATAGTTAAGATGAGGCTTAATGCCTCTTTTTACCAAGCTGCTTCCCATGTCTTTCTCAAGCAGACAACAAAAATTTTGGAGAATCTGTAGCAGTTCCCTCCCCTTCTGCTGTCTGTTGCTTCTGTTTTTTCTAACTGGCAGTGCCAATTTCCAACTATTCATGTGGTGAACTTCAACAAACCCCCAAAGCAGCAACAAGAAAATGAAAAGGATTTAACTGTTAGTCTCATTACCCTGAATACATACTCACTTCAAGTATTAGATGATAAAAAGAAGTTGTGACATACAAATCCAAAGGACATGGGAATTGATTGTATGTCCTAATTAAATCCAACCACCTGAGAACGAGATAGGTGTTTTGTAACATTAAGCCCACATGCTTTTAGTAGCCTGTGCCTTCTATTCAGACGAAGAGAATACATTTTCCTTTTATCTTCCTCAGATTTTTTTGTTTCATATTCAGGATCTTGTTGACTTAATCTTTTCACATACTTTAAGAAGTGCAAGGCCTTAATTACATTGTTTTTCATAAGACTAGTAATATACAACAGAAACTATGAAAACCCATGAGGCCTAATACATGCCTAGTTGGCATGAAGAACTCAGACAGTATGCCACTCTAGGACCAAAGTGTAAATGGTTTTCATACAATATTTGGAATAGATAAAAATGTTTGTTAATGAAGCCTTGTAGCAGTGTCTGAAATATAAAACATGTCCCTTTCTAAGGGATACTGCAGTCAATTTTAAAAGACACGTCTGAGGACATTGTGCGCTCTCAAATGTGAGAAGTTGTATAGAGTATGGGAAAAGAACAATTGAGTCCCGGGACAATGCTCCTGGGTGTGTATATACATCGCACCCCACTCCTTGGAGGTTTTCATCTTATCCTCAGAAAACTCTGAGTAGTCCCTGTGGGACCACCACATCTTGGCAGGGAGAAAGGGCAGTGTAATTCCTGAATTTCCATTATTAAACTACTGCAATCCTTTTTTCTTTGCTATCCCAAAGAGAGCTAAAAGAAGTATGGGGTGTAATTAAACAAGAGGTAAAGTGGTAAAAATGGAAATCTGATACTGAGTCCTCTGCTCTCAGCAATGTGAAGCTCCGGCCTGACTCTTTGGGTTTTCTGAAGAAAAAAAATGTGCTGCAGCACTGGGAAACAAACGTACAATTGCCTGTCTCCTAGTTGTGAGAGACAAGAGGGAGGAATGGGTATAAATAAATTATATTCTTCTCTTTATTGCTTATTTTTAAAACAGCTTTTTAGCATATATTTGACTTGTTAGCATACTTCTGACTATAAGGTTTCCCCTGGAATCTGTAGAAGGTCTCTGGTTCCTTCAAATCCAAAATGGTTAATGTCACAATTACTGGTTTCCAGTAAATTCATGAAGTACTGATAGCTGAAATAATTTCTCCCTTTTTTTTTTTTTTCTTTCTTAAATGAAGAGACATGTATGTTTATGTAGCTCCAGGTAAATAAAAGAACTCATATGAAAAACCCAGCCCCAAACCCACTTCTCTCCTGTTTAAAATTGGTCAGCCTCACTAAGCCCAATGGTAGAGTGGAGTTTTTATGACCATTATAGGCAGGAAAATTTTGCAATAACATGATTTTATTCTAAATGTATGAAACAATCTATCTAGTGTGAAACTAAATGCAATTATCTGCTGCGTCTATGAAACACTTGAACATGAAACATTGACTTTTGTATGGAGTAATTTAATTTCAAATGCAAAGTGGATCAAAATATACTTTTCTGACTGAAACCTCCAATTTTTTTCACAATACTTGGTATCATGAGTGAATCTTCCTCAGCGCAAAAAGGTAAATCTTAAATTTAAAATAAATTTATCCATTTTTTTTGCCTCTAAATCAGTTGCGTTTTTTACCCCTACTTGCACATTTCTTTGGGCTTTTACAGAGAAAGCAAGAAACCGACTTCCAATTTTCATCTTTAATTCATTAATGGTCAGTTTTCCCATATTTATTCCAGTGCCAGCATTGTTTCTACTATTCAGCCATTCGTGTTTTATGAGGAAGAGTCACGTCCCTTTTTAGCCTTTGTCTTACTATATTTAATAAGCCCACTTCTTTTTCACGATACGTTTACTCTTTCTTTATTTATCCTAAACTACAAATTCCTTCATTATATGTATTGTAAAGATCTTTTCTAAGAAACCCTAGGATTTATAGGTTTTTTCAAGATCCTCTGGGAGTGGAGTCATTGTTTTCCTTCTAAATGTTCTTATACGCTAATGTCTTATTTGTTGTTGTGTAAGAGTTTGGGAAACCAACCTGCAACAGTGAATGATACAGATGATCCCAGGTATTCATAATCTGATTGAACTAAAGGTTATCACATATCTTACCAGCCTTCTTTGTCCTCTATTTGCCTGCAAAGTCTTTCACCCCAGTAGCTGTAAGAATGTTATCTCAAAATGTGCTCAAATTTACTGACTAAACAGTGGCAAAAAATTCTCAAGAGAAAGTAACTCTCTCCATACTCTTCAGAGGAAATCTCTAAAGCAAACTCTTTAACCATAGTTAAACTAGAAAGTCATGCTCTGAACTGTTGGCTTGAGTGAACTAAAAAGATTACACTGCCCTGAGTATGACATATTGCTAAAAATTAGCTCTGCAAATGTAATCACGTGTGGTGGAGAAACCATGCTGGATGACTTGTTAACAATTAAAAAAAAAATTTCCAAGATTTCCAAAAAGCTACAAATAGATTTCTTATTATCATGATGATTTTTGTTGTGAAGATTTACCTTTTTTTTTTTTCTTTTCAAATTGCCTGACATTCACCTTGATCTAATTCCTGACTGCACAGAAGTGCTTAGAAGTTAAAAGAATCTATAACAGATATTTACCTGAAGGTATCTCCATATTTTTTTGCATGCTTATTCAGAAATATTGTTTCAGAAATCTCAAAAAAACCTAAAACCCTTCTGTAATTAAGCCAAAAGTTTGTATACCTACTTCGACTGTCTAAAGTATATTTCTCTCTCTAATGTCTGAAACCCCAAGTGATCTTTTGCCTGAAGTTAACTATATGAAGGTATTTGTTACTTACACTGAGGATTCTTGAAATAATGGATTTATGAACTGAAATAAACTATGTTTTGGAGAGGCCTACATAAAAATAATTTTTGTTTGCTTTGTTTCTCTGACAGACATAAAAGTATTTTGACATTGAACAGAAGAATTAAATAAGTATATAAAGGTTTACTTGAATACAAGGTTTTATGATTGCTGCTATGGGTGAATAAGCGTAATTAGTCTCACACTATATCTGAGCTTTGAGTCTAAATGATTGTAAACTAAGTAATGTGGACATTTTATCCTTAAGTACAGAAGACAAAATAGAATCATAGAATCATAGAATAGTTTTGGTTGGAAAGGACCTTATAGATCACCTAGTTCCAAGCTCCTTGCCTGGACCTGCAAAATATGTGCAGACGCAATCTCTAACAGCACTATGACAGGAGGTAATATAATGAAAGTCAATGTTAGCTAACAGAATGAGATATACGATGCACATCATGAAGCGTTGAAGCCAGAGATGCAGTTTACAAGATTGTGTTGGAGTTTTACAGCTTCCAGATAAAAATCAGACATTTAGGGAAAGAAGAAATTGTTGTTTTAGGAAGAGATTTGTGACATCTGTCCTTTATCTTGCAACCATACAAGAGAGGAATCCTGCAATCTTCTAATAAAAACTACAGGAGCTGCTAAAAGTGTGTCTTTATCAAAAAATTTATTTGACAACCAGTAACAAGGAGAGTTAAGTTTATATTTTCTTATTTTACTATGCAAACATATGCTATAAGTAATAATATATTACCTTTCATAATTTTAATGTGGTTGTTTAAAAGAAGAAATCAAATTGAGGGGCAAGTATTTAATGGGCCTGTCTTTATCTGTGCATTTTATGTAACAGTTAACAATAATTTATATGACATTATGTGTCAGTAATTGGCAAGGTATTTTAAAGAAAGATTTTATATCTGGCATAGGCTGTACTGAGTACTGGAGTTTAATGTCAAGAAAGATGCAATAAAACAGAGAAAACTAAAAAGATCCTTTCCCTCTTCTAATAAATCCAGACAGAGAGTCCTGTTTTTGTTCCAGTGACATCAGAGCACTGGACTGATACCAAGTCATTCTGAAAAATGCCTTTAAGAAACATCTCTCTGCTCTCTGCAGACATGAGATGTAAGAATACGACTTATAATAACACATTTTAGTACAACAAATCAAATAAATAAGCAATTAAACTTTTTCTCACAAACTAGAATCAGACCAGCTTACGTTGTTATTTGATTTACGGGCATGAACTGAAATTTCCTACAAAACAAACCATTGTGTCTACTTTTACAAGCTAATGAGCAGCGTGTGACTGTTTCTTCTATATTTTAAGGGATATAAAAAGTCTCATTTAAAATGCTTTGTTTATTGCATGTCACATTTCATTCCATATGTGCTTATGCTGGGCTGTATCATCTCAAGTTGACTTCTAACCACAACAAAAAACAGAGCAAGACAATAGGATAATACCTACCAACTTTTCCCTTTAGTTATGCGGTTTCCCACTAGATGTAAATGTTAATTCAGCTTCATCTATGTCAGGCGGACACCATTGGGTGCATTTGTTGCAGTCTTTGGCTATACTCACACGGCTTCTCCTGGCTTCAACATAAGGTCTGAGACAGGTGCCAGCCCCAGTGCTTAGGACCACTCTCTGCTGCAAGTTCCCAACCCCGTTATTTTCATGCGGTTTGCTTCCTAGTCCATTTTAACCAAATGAATTGGGTTAGCAAAGACCTCTTGCTTAAATTAATTTGTTTGATTTTCCTGAAACACTTTATAGACCTTTTAAAAATGCAGTGCAGCTGAAAAAAATGGTGACTTCCCAAAGGCAAAGAGGGACAGAGCTGCCTTAGGAAGGCAGTGTGCTGATAAAGCTGTAGGCTATGGAGGAAGAAGGTATCGAAGAGATGGTGAATGCCCACTAGGTACACAAGTGCTTCAGAAATCCTATCACATGCATATTTACACAAATTAACACAAGTAAACATTTCTGTTCTGATGCAAATACTTCCTTCAATGGGAATATAGTTAAATGTTTAGATATTTTTGTGAAGAACCATGAAGGTTCCTTGACAGATGAAATAAATTGAAGAAAGTACCATTATCTAGAAGTCTATGCTGTTTTCCACAGCCCAGCATACAAGGTGATAACACAGTACAAACATTACTTGTTTTAAAAATTGTAATTAAATTATTTTTTTTTAAATAAAGGAAGATAAAACCCTTAATCCCCAGGAGACTATCCAATACATGCAAAACTTTCCTTAACCACATTAATTTTTATCTTTTTATTCTTATTCAACAGGTTGTTGTAATAGGGGATGGTGGGGGAGCTTGTCTGTTTTTTTTAGGAAAGTGTTTGTATGTGGGAGTGTAAATATTTTTATTACCACAGGCCCTGTTCCCCATTTCACAACAAGATCTTCCTTGTGTGTAACTCTATGTACATGCTTTTGAAATTGCAATGATCTGAGAGCAGAAACTAACATGAATTAACTGCATTTTAAATCCACCTTTACTGAATATGGAAGTTATCACCAGTGTAAGGGAATTCATATATCACTTGCAGCATAAGTTCAGTGCTTCACACTGGTAGATGGCTTGCTTCACTTTTTTTTTCCCCATAAAATGTCTGTGTCAATTTGCAGTTCAAAAGAAACCGTACTGCTAGGATTCTTTTCAGCCTGTCTTTATTTCTAGTTTTAGACTAACTAATGCCTTGTAACACAGAAAAAAGAATTCCAGACATGAATTTTGCACACACATGTTTTTCCTATTTTCCGTTCATATTTGCTTTTTCTAGTAATAACAAGTTTTTCTTTTTAGAGGTCCATCAGTTCACAGGAGATTTTAAGATGTGAAAGATGGGATGATGCTTAGAAAGCTTATATGCAAAGTGGCTGTCACTATTACAGTATGAGTATTAATAATACTGACAACCATATTTCTAATGGCACATTATTATAGTTTCAAAGGATAATCATCCCATAATAAATGTGGCTTATCAATACAGCTACCATGAAGACCACAAAAGTTCTTACATGACCTTGCATGATCTTGCAAAATGTAGTGTCTGTGTTCTATTTTGTTCCTCCTTTCAAAATGAAATAAATTTGGAAAAAAATTTTAAATTTTCCTCTATCTCTGGCACACCCCTAATATTATATTTTGTCTCAAAGTTTGGGCAACCATAATTAAATTTGCATTAAAATAAAGGTCATTTCTTCATAACTGAAGCCAACTCCAGAATGCTTACTATTTTTCCTAGCCTAAAAAGTTCATTGAATTCTTCCCATTCCAGCTTCTTTCAAACAAGAATGAAATTAACCAAAGATGTCCAAAGAACTGAGAATCTCAAGCTGTGAGTAGGTGAATAAAGAATTCTTCAAATAGGATGAGTGAGCTTAAATGTCATTGAAACATATGATGAAACAGTTTTCATGATGTGCCTGATTCCAAAGCCATCAAGGGGAGCCATTCCGTTGACTTCATTTGGTTTGAATCAGGCCCTATAAAAGGTGCTTAAAAAAAGCTTTTAAAATCAATGTCAACCAGTGGGGGCTCCTTTCCACGTGTATGTGATCTGGTTTGTCCAATAAAGTTAATTTATACTCGTTTGGACGCCCAGTTTCACACATTCAAGTATTCCTGTGAACATTCTGGGTTAGACCTTCAGCTGGCATGTATCAGTGTAATTCCATTAAGGTCTACATATCTGTGACAATTTACATGTGGACCATAATTTTGGAACCCATGTTCTAAGTCTTTGGAGATTTTCTCATCATGCCTCACTGCATTTTTCTTGTTTGATTTTTCAAGTATTTGTTGAAGCACAACACCATGTCCAGAAAACCAGCCTAAACTGAACTCCTCTATATGTGAAGAAAGACAATGGAAATTACTTGAGAGGCACTGCATATGGAAAAAATATTCAGGAGAAATCTGGATATCAAATTTTCTCCAGTAGATTTCTTCCATGTGAGTGAGATGGTTAACAACCTTGAGGCAGCAGCCCTCTTTCCATATACTTTTACAAAAATATCAGCCTCTCCCTTCTGATTAGTTTCACCAGGACAGATCTCCAACAGGAACAGTCAGTCAGCAGTGTGTGAACCTCACATGAATATCAGATTGTGGCAATAAGAGATATAATCCTTGTATTGCAGAACACAACTTTGCTTGCCTCAAGCAGGTGGGTTTCTGGTTTGTTTTGTTTTTAATTTAATAGGGCATTAATCAAAACACTGACACACTATAAAAAACAACAAACATTCCTTTTTGCTTTTCCAATTTAAAAATATGTCTAGACAAGAAATCAAAGCAAATCGTAACTTTTGGAAGCCAGTCCTTAACTTGTTCTAAGAAGAAGCAGCCTTATAAATACACATCTGCTTCATTCTTTACAAGTTAGGAAGAAAAGAAATAGTAAAGAGATCAGGAGTTTGAAACCAAACAAAAATTCCTGCTCTCTTAGTTATTTAAAGTTCAAGTGCTAAAATTGGCTCAAACAAAAAGAATGTTGCCATTGCTTATTAAAGTTTCATATAAAAATATAGAAGAGGGAGGGAGATAGTACAGTTACGGGATTTGTCACGTCTGCTGATGTCACCAAATTGTATGAGGTTTGGCAGAAAGCCCTTCGCATTCAATAAGTACCAGATTTAGAGTTAATTCAGCAGGAAAATACAAGTCTTACAAAATTAATGCTCTTCAGGTATGTATGATAAATTGCCTGCAGCATTAGAAGTTTAAAATGTATTTGCTGAAAATTCACTTAGACACAGGTTCAGAAAACTTCTGACTAAACTGTACGTGTTTGACTATCGGTTAGTCAAAAAGGTGCTTGATTTCTTTTCATAAATTATGTATAAATATATTTTCTCTCTTACTGGCTTAATACCAAGTATGTTACGTAGATCGCTTTTGAATTAATTATTCACAGACCTTTAGTTTTCTGTCTGGAAAAATTATTACAGTAATCTAATTTATGTGTATTTTCAGCTGCAAAAAATTAAATTACTACACTGATAAGGGTTTTCTTTAATGCAATTTGCTTAAATAACATGGAGAAATTGTAAGAGTTGGGATATATTTGTATTTCAGCAAATTATTTGTAATCCTATGAATCATTTGCAAGTGAGAAATCACACAGAAAATAGCTTTAAACTAAAGGCTTACAAAATGTGTTTACATAAAAAATACTTTGATAAAAAATAAACCACGTTTGCTGGGAATCAGAGTATATGCACGTGCCCCTGGTGTCACTCCGCACAATGACCCTTCTCACCCCCTCAGAGAGCTGGTTACTCCTATACCCACCGCTCCAAGAAAGATACCTGCTTTCCTATGCGCAGGTGAAGAAATACCGTAGGCTGAGCTCACCTAGCACTTGATATCGTATTTCATTGCGTGCTAGTCCTTCCACAGGCAAGATGGAAATTTGTGCAGGAAGTGCAGGGTGCACACACACAAAGGAAGAAAAAAGAATTAGTAAGCGGGTTTAGAAAAGGAAGCTTTCTAAATGACTGTATGGCAGACCCAAAGGCAGCTTAACTACCCCACCAACATCGGCAAAGGAGATACCTCCTCACGCACAATGTCACCCCAGTCAGGACAGGCCAGCAAAAAGCTGTCAGTGCAAGTGAGATAATACAGCAGAGCAGATTCACAATATTGTGGTAGATGATGTTTTCCAATCAGGCTCCTAATGTGTCAGGCATTTTCAGAAGCCTGAGTAGGCTTAAGACAAGTGGTATACTTGTGTCTTAGAGTACTGTATTTTCCATTCAGTTGATTTATTTCTAGATTGCTTTCCATACAGAAACTTCCATTAATACTGTCACTGCCTGTGTCTATAAGGATGTTACCTACACCTCCTCAGCTCACAGCTATCAAGCAGGGTGAGTTTAAGTAAAAGACTCGCTTTCCTGAGTTCCCTTATTTGTAAGGGAATCATACTATTTCCGTTTATTATTCACTTAGTCTTACAGTAATTGAGTTTCTTTTGTTAACCTCCTCCAAAAATTGCATACTGAGTCTGAAAATACACTTCAGTGCGTCCCGACTTACACATCTGATCAACCCTTCCATTTTAAACGTGCCTCTTCTGAAATCACAAGTTACTGCAAGTTCAGTCCTTAACATTAAACACAGTTTTGAAATAAAACTCTGGCCAGTAACCACCCCTAATCTACAGATGTTTTTTCCTTTGGAAAAACTTTTCTCTTTTTTAGAATTGCTCTCTACATGGTTGAAAATGGTTCTGAGCAGCTAAATGAAGAGAGAAAATTTCTGGAAGCAAATCTGGGAATTCGTGAAGGTGTATGAGGCAGAAGAAGAGCTAAAGAAAAACATGTGGGATTTTTCTTTGAGTTGGGGTTTTTTTCATACATGTAGTTTCCAGCACGAATCTTGTTCATGCCATAGGCATCTGGGGGGTAGGTGTGGGAAACTGCTCCCACTCACTGCCTATCCTTACAGGGACCTAAACTGTGGCTTCCTGGGACTCAGATTTGACAGGGGTGAGGAAGTTTTAGGTGTAGATATGCAATGAATCAAGGTGTGTTGGAGAGTTCCACAGTGAGTTGAGATGTCCATACGCATCTATTGTCACTCAGCCCCACGGACCTGATTTTCAACCCGCCAGTTCCTTTACTTACTTGTGAAGTTCCACTAACAAACATACCTCCCCATATCCCGTAGTGCAAACATTTACACCCACACTTGACCTGCTGTTCAACACCATCAGTATGCAAGTGGGAGATCTGGCATTCAAACATTCCCTATGATAATCTGCACACATAATACCACATGTTTGAGCAGGTGTTGGAGTCAGTCAAATCTGTAGCCATATGCACATGAAGGAACAGTTTTGTACACATATAGCTTCAAAGGCCAAGAAAAGACTTGGCTTCAAATATAGTCCTTACTACTTCAGTACTAACATAATTTCTTTTACTTACATAAACTTCATTGATGGCATAGCCTGGGAATGGAAAGACATAAAACAATCGCAAAATATTTTAAAAGGTCTTATAATACATGCTCAATACAAACAGTAATGTGCATTTTGTATTACAAAGCAGTCTGCCTTTTTTCATCTCTATGTACACTTTGGGACTAAATAAACTCACAAGTCCATTATATGTACTTATAAGAGCCCACTTAAAACAGTGAACAAAATCACCCTGAAGCTGAGACAAGTCAAGACACTGATCACCTCTTACAGATTTACCTAGTATGGACTCCTTTATGGACCCTGGTTACTGTGTATCTTTTCTTAACTCTACTCAGTAACATGCAATACTGTTTATAATAATAACATTTTTGGTCTACAGATGAACTTTCTTGAAAGGAAATAATATTTATCAGCACCGCAAATGAGCTCTGAGTAGAAGTTAGTTTTCAAAGAGAATTACAGTTACATGTCCACCTTATTGTAAATACCAGCCCCACCAAATCCAAACTCTACAGCCAAACAAACTTGCATTTCTTTAGGAAATGGAGGTGAATGTCCAGATGGAAAAGGAATGCAGATCTTGGTATCAATGTCACAAGTTTAATTTATCTCTACTTCGAAAAGTTTCCCCTGCTTTTATGTAACCAGTAAGAGGGTACTAGCCGACATGGAAGGTGTACTCCTGCCAAACCAAATGACCCAAAAAGGTCTTAGCTCTGTTCTTCCACTGCATGTTCAACAACAGTGTAGCTCCAGTGATTCTGAGGAGAAACTTTCCTACAGGGAGAGGAACCGTCCTACTATGAGTGATCCCCTCACACACTTAGGTGTGTGTTTGGAAAGGAAGACGTGTATGAGCATGTATATGCGTGTGTATGCATGTGTATGTGTGTATGCTTGTACTGGTGCACACAGAGTAATGCAAAAATTGCAGGGATTCAGAAAGAAAAGAGAGAACAGGGGAACTGGCAAGCTCTCTGTTGCTTGCTAGGTACTATACAGATTGTAATTACTAAGAAGGAAGAGGATGAGAAACCTGGATGTCAGGAAGAGGCAAGTCTATATGACTGTGTTGATTCTAGATAAAAGTCTTTTTAATGAACATGCTTTTATTACTATAGGGGACTCTTATCACTAGATATAAGCTAAGGAAAAAATCCTACTTCTTTGCCCAGTAGACAAAGAACGATTGCAAGAAGACACTGGTTTAATTTTAATCAAGTAGCAAGGCCTTTATAGAAATGAAACTCATAAGAAATATGCTCAGATGTAAAGATCAATACATTTAAATTAAATGACTAGATAAAAAAAAGTAGGTACATGATAAAGAAGATTTTTCTTACTTCAGAGAGTACATTTTGAGAAGTCAAAGGAATAATTAGTTAAGAGACAGGAGAATTTAGGGACTTAAATGCAAAGAACAAATACAGCAGAGATTCCTTTAAATTGGAGACAGACACAGACACAATCTGTAACTTGCCTCCAAATTGAGAAAAATCTTTTAAGAGAAAGCTCCACATCCTCATCACCAAAATAAAAATCAAAAAATGAAATGCTAATTTGGGGAAAACAGGAGTCTTGGCACAGATTAAATGCAACAACAGAAAGAATTAGTTGTTACATAGAACATCACAATCAATTAAAAATATTCTTTGTCCGTAAACAAAAAGAACAAAAAAAGCATAAATGAGGTCAGGCATACAAAGAGGCTGGTGAGATTAAGACTAAGCTACAGACGGACTCCATGATACTTTGCCTTCAAATATAATTGGTCCAAGGGTCCCCTTCAAACAAATATGCAAAACTACATCAAAAACATTGCTTCTGTACCATCTACCCAACGGCTGGACAAGCCACTTTCTTGGCACACGGAAGGACTATGACTATCCAGTATAGCTTTTCATGTAATGAATCAAATTAACAAGATTCTGTTTAAATGATCTGAAATCCTTCAGCGAGGTGTGTGAATGAGGACCAAATTTCAATGCAGGTAACACTCAAGAGGACTGAAGAAAGCAAGTTTAGGTCTTATAGGTAAAATGGAAGAATGAAGACCTGAGTATAATAGCACAGTCAGACTAATGATAGTAACTAGCAAGACACTTAAACATGTAATTAAATGGTTAATTTTTAAATGCTTAAAAGTGAGGGGAAAGAGCTGACTTAAATTTGTCAGGAGGATATCATGTCAGATTGGTTTAATTTCCTTTTTTGAAAGGGAGTGACCCATCAGATTAAGAAGTTAGAGACATGAGATTCCTTGACTTTAGTAAGGCTTTTGACACTCCCTTTTGATATCCTATGAGGAAACTTCAAACATGTGGCCTATAATAAATTACTGCATGATATGTGTAAAGCTGATCTAAGAAGGCACTTAAAGATAACCATCAATTATTCAAGACAAACTAGGAAGATATCCAGGAAGAGGATGAACAGTATATGTATGAAAACCATTTTGTGGAGACCAATGTGATATGAAAATTTTATTATAATTCAACAAAGAATCTTGACAATAGGGAAAATGCTGAAGTTTTTTGATTCATCACTTTCTAGATTATATATTCTGTTTAGGAAATATTGAAGTAATTGCATTAACATTTTCTAAAATGACTGATATTTGAAAAATTAGTATAAATATGTCTTAAAATTTTATAAAGATTTAAAAAATCTAAACCATAACAAATCTTGTCATGTTGTGTTTCTGTCACCCAAACAAAAATATTTTTCGCCATACTTTAAAATATAAATATATCGGAGAGGATTCAAATGTTTTTATAACCAAGCTGATGATCAGTTAGTTTCATATTCCTAAGAAAAACAAAAGAAATATACGCTTTTAGTGAGCTAGAGTTGGATTAAATAGTAAACAGGTCTTTGTAACTACACAGAGAGCTAAGCACTAGAACACGACAGCTAAAAATGTCGTTGGTGTTTTCTGAAA
>Ga0181612_146193_pt1 | contig 21242 bp, 12 predicted proteins | sample HoacroProtozoa21_FD_119630 | JGI IMG/M metagenome (GOLD analysis project Ga0181612, IMG submission 119630) | Hoatzin crop microbial communities from Cojedes, Venezuel. Combined Assembly of Gp0051906, Gp0051904, Gp0051908
ACTTCCTGTGCTTCAGTTTGTGCCCATTGCCCCTTGTCCTGTTGCTGGGCACTACTGAAAAGAGCTTGGCCCCATCCTCCTCACACCCACCCATTTCCATAATGATAGAAATGTGTGTACAGAACTGAGACAGTTATGCCCTCGCTTTTGAAAAGTCTCTACCCACCCAGCCGTTCCTCAGCTTGAAGATGTGTACTTTCTAATGTGCACTAAAGTTCTTTGTCTCTTTTCCAAAGTGTTCCTCCAAATTCTGGTTGAAGACAGTCAGCACATGAGAGTATCTCTGGTCTGTGACTCCTGGCACTGGAATGGGATGCCTATAAATGCTCCTGGCCGTCTTACAGCCAGTGCAAAGCAGGGTGCTGGCCCTTGGGTAGTCAAGAATTTCACCCCCACATCTCCTTTTAGCTGATGCTCCACCTAGAATTATTTGATCTAAAGAAAACTGACAACACATTTATAATTTTAAACCCCTTTATTTTCTGTAACAAGCAATCTCACATACAATCAGCGCCCTGAGGGCGTCCATGGGCCTTAGTGTCTTCTCCCCTGGCCCCCCTTCAGCCCAGCCTGGGGCCACCATAGGATGGGATCATCGTGGCCATGGGATGTTGTCTTCTGCTGCCACAGCTCTGCTCTGCCCAGCCTGCCACCCCAGAGACCCCCACTGGCCCCCCAGCCTTGGCCATCCCCATCCCCAGGGAGGCTGCCTTGTTCCCTGTCTGGGCTGGTGGGATGGGCCCCAGCTGCCAGATCCTTCCATGCAGCCTTCAGCCCCTCTGCAGCTGGGCTACAGCTCCCTGACACCTACATTTACTTTCTCAACCATATATACAAAACAGAGTCAGAGAAAATAGGGTTAATACTGCTACCCTAAGAAAAAATCACATTCTCCAGCCTAAGTCTCACCAGAAGTCCCACACCAGCGGTGAGCTGGACCTGAACATTTTTTAGATGAAGGCAAATAGGCAGCACAAAAGGGGCATAAAAGTGGGGTTTTGTTTATAGGAGGAAGAGTTGGGCCCCCTCAGTTTTCTTATTCTGCTCTGTAGCAGCATTGTGCCTTGTTGAACAGTAGCTTTGTCTTTACCCAAGAAGTGGATATTATTTGTCAAAAAGCACCTAGTGATTTCTGTGCAGGAGTGTATATTTTTATGCAGCATTCTGAAATTTTGAAGTATTAATTTAATATATAAAAATTCATAAACATTTCATCTCGTTAGCAAATCCTGAATCAATCATTCCACCTAAATCATAATTAAAATGAGGAAAAGTAACTGGAGCTACCACTCCACTTCTATATTTGCATAATACAATTAAAGTTATAACAAATTTCTCTAGTATGTGTCAGGACTGATGTTCTTTTTCTTTACATGAAATACAGATACTCTTAAGCTTTCTTGCCTATTTCACTTTATGAAGACCAAACTACAAAAAAAACCCCAAACACTGACCAATCAAATAATTGTGTAAGGCACTTAAATGTCACTTGTCGTAGAGAAATGTCATGTTTTGTAAACAGAAAGATAATCTCGGAGAGAACAGACTGAATTCCAGAGTGGGAATCCCACCACAGGTAGCAAAGGAATAAGATATAAATACAGAGATAAGTAATTTCTACTAATACCTGAATGGAAACCTGAAATTCAGAGGCATGTATTCTAATTCTGGATTTAGTTTCTAAATATTATTTCTTTAAAAGAAAAGACAACTTGGCAACATGGCTTACAATGTATTGTGGCCTAGTTAATAAATAAACACAGAAATCACTGGTTGAAGATATTTAGTTAATTAGTGGAAAAAGAGCTTTGACGAATGCCAGGAAATAATTTCACAGCCGAGGCATAGTTCTATCTGTGTTTCGAATAATTCATAGAAAATATTCATCTGAAATGCCAAATATTTTATTCCTGGATAAAGCTGACTGCCTTATTGTCTACTTCAGAAGTCAGTTATAGATGATGTCTACTTTTTGATTCCCGCAAGGAAATGACGTATTTTCATCCCGTTAAAGACTAACATTCACTTTGACCCTGTACTTTATGAAAATAAATTTAAAGTGTTACATTTTTTGATAGCACTACAGCTCTAAATTTACTGATTAATATCCATGGGGATACGCAACTCGGGCTGTGAGCTAGTTAAAATAAAAGAGTGCTCCTTGTGCTTTGGTTGCAGATCAAAGAATAGCAGGTGGTCACTGTTTACCCTGCTAAAGCAAGCCATTCGGTTAGAGAAAGCTCATTTTGGACCAAAGCTGCATGCCACGCCTGAATGATTCTACTCATAATAAAGCAGCCGAGAGTCTCATTCACATTATTTCATTTGAATGAGAATTAGCTACTGGTGATGGCATGTCCAGGAGCTGCTATTTTAGAATGGTTCTCTAGGCGTGCTTATTGATGACTCTCAGTCTAAGAATTCGGGAATAATCTTTTAATAGGTCCGCAGTTTCCACATTTGACTTTGCCAGTGAGAGTGAAAGTCAAGCAAATGCAGCAAAGAAAGGAGCGAGGGGTGTGGGGAGGAAGCAACCTCTCTGTGACATCCACCCTTACCGCCTAGCGAGCACCGTGGAGGTGGTGGGCCTATATATTTTCATTATGAAAAGTAAATGTATCTGCTCAGTGTGATCCCAGCGGAACTAGACAGGGATCCATGCTCAGCGAGCACAATGTCAATGCAATCACAATGCATACTACAGTGATCACTACCAGATCTTAGACAAAAGGTTGAATCAAGCTGAGATACGAATGCTATTATTTTTCTAGGTAACAGATTCCCCTACATGTACTTGAAAAACACTCTCAAGGAAAAGCTGGAGGCTTTTGACTGTTAGACTTTGCAGAGCAGGAGTAATTCACCCTACAGCTCTGAGGCCTGGTTGAGTAACAACAGGGTTGGGATGTCTCCCCTCGTGTGCAGTATGTCAAAGCTCCTCCAAAAAAGCGATTCACATGCTCTAGATAGTAGGGCCACAATTCTCTAACGCGTCCACAGCAAAATGAAAACAATCAGTGTCTAATTTCAGCTTCTCATAGGCTACCAAAAAGAGCTGAAAATTCTGCATGTCTACTGAAGCCACCTTTTAAATTTGAACTATTCATTTTTTATGTTCGGCAATTTTTTTTTCCTGTAGAAATATGAAATTAAGAATGGAAAGAACCTCTTATGATGTATAGATCATCATAGTTGGTCAGCTAGTAAGAGTCTCCCAAATTATTTACTGTAGGGAAATGGGAAAATGGTAACAGCCCTTATGTGGGTTCACTCTAAGTACCATTGATACAGAGGTAATCAGAAATATATTATGCAAATTCTACCCAGGCAAAGTTAAATAAATAGAAGGGCGTTTAAAAATTCAACTCTCCTAGCAGGCTTGATGTGGTTGAGTCAATATCTTTAATCCAAAGTGGAACAAATTTTTTAAATTAACACATTTATCTATGACCACAAGAGAAAATACCAAAACACTTTGAAAGAACCTTGTATTTTGAAAACATTCCAGATTGTGTGAAAGCCACTAGCGTTTGAAATCTTATGAGAGTTTGTGAGATTTGCAGCTTTACAATCACACTGATGGCTAAAAGAAATGGAACTGACCCTTTAGGTATGGAATATTTATATGAAATTTTCTGAAACATTTTACTTTAAACAGGATTTGGTTATTTCTCTCCTTGATTATTTTTCTTTTTAAATATTTTTTCAATACTAAATTAATCTTATAGCATTTGACATCTTTGCTGATGTTTAATAAACACATTGCAATCTCAGTTAACATCCTACTATTGCAAGAACAGTGCAATCTAATCAAAGGCAAATACAGAAACTCGTTTGTGCTTTTTCTTTTAGTCTAGATCAGATGGCACTGTCTCATCAAATGAGATTCACTTATTTTTTTAGCTTATTTTTTTACTTCAATTTCATAGCAGTAAAAACGCTGAACTTTGTAAAGCAGATTCTGACTGAATGATGAAAAATTTTATATGAGAACTAGGTATTATGACTAAACCAAGATCCAAAATAATGACTGATAAAAAGAAACTCTAGCTTATTACACTGTCAAACTTGAAATCCTTCCACTGACTTCCAATGAAATTCTTTATTAATGTTAAAAGTTTGCCTGATAACTTTCTTGGGTTCGTATGTTTTAAAACTACTGGAGCGACACACTCCATTTCTCCCTCTCTGATCTGCTGACTCACTCATTTCCTCTTACCAGTGAAGATAAGAGGAAGACTGCTGGGTTAGAGCTTTCACTGTTTTTGTCCCAGGCATCTGACGCTCCTTCCTTTAGAGATTAGGCTATTTCCAGCTGGGGAACTTTTAAAATAGCAAATTAAAATCTCTTTTTGCTTGATAAAGTATTTGATTACTGAAACATCAGGATCAGGTATAACCTCTAAAGTTATTGTAAAAGGTTTTTTTTCTCCCCTATAATATTTCTTTTTATTCACCCTTGAAAGAAATGAAAATCATTTGTTTCCAGAACAGATACACTGCCAAATTCTTTGATCTTCTCTGCTGCTCCCATTTTGAAGATTTTTGCTTTCACAATTAGAAATTGAGACACTTTCCCCTCTCACGGGTCTTTGTCATAACTTAAACATACTCTGGCAATAGAACTTTCAGCAGTGTATATATTCACAGAGTTTTTAACCTTCTTTGCAGATTAACACCTGACAGAAAGAATCATGACTCTTGAAAACATACTACCAACAGTGACAACTATTGAAGGATTCTTTATAATGATTGGAAGAATTGGGGATCTTTGTCAGTATTTTTCAGAGAGGTGACTCACAGCAGAAATTGTTGAGTAGCCAGCTCTGCTGATGCATAAGTGGCATGTAGGAAGAAAAGAGCAAGATGCCAAGAGTAGAGGAGGTAAGGCACGACTTGACAGGTGGCTGGAGACTCCTTCAGTCTCTGTGGAAGGGGAGCCACAGGAGAAAGGGGATATGAGTTGGGAAGCATTCTGTTTCATTGCTTTGTTACAGTGCAGGGCTTTCTGGCAGCCGATGGTGAGAGTTAGCTGTTGTTTGGAGTGTGAAGAGTCTTTGAGTCGTTTGACCTAAGATCATGTTTGGACACTGGTGTATTTTTCCGTTTGGGCTGGTAATCACGAATGTGGTCATGGCTCTATTGTCAGCATTGGACTCCCGTTTTGATGGCTCATTCTACAGACAGATGAAATTTGTGTTTGGACCCTGAGGAATATAACTACTCCTCCAATGGGAACTCTATTGGCAGATTTAGACCTCGAGTTGACTCCAAGATATCCCGCTCCATGACTTTTCTCTTGGAGATCACATTGATTGGGATCATCAAGAGTAGTTCCAGAGGCCCAGAAAGCAGGCGGAGCCCTCACTGGAGGACTGTCAGGCAAAAAATACCTGAATGCATCAAAAATGTGGTAAAAACTCTAATACCACCACAACATTGGAAGCCAAGAAGAGATTTCTTCCCCATAGGATTTACCAAATACTCCAGTTGCTTTCGGCTGCAGATATCTAGGAGGAAAATCCTACCTGGCTCTACTCCATGCCTGACATGAGATACTTGTGAGAAAAATCAGACTGCTTTCAGATGGACGTGGCAGCAGAAATGCTACCATATTTCTGCTTTGTTTTTATCCTTGTCATGCTCTGTGCAGTAGTGAAGAGATTGGTGACTTGGAGGCTGAAAACATGAGTTTCACAGGTATTAAATCCTAGCAGGAGGCATCATGTCCTGTATAAATGAAATACTTACTTCAAGAGCCCAGGCCAGCATCTTTGCTTAAAACAGCAGTGATATGGCTTGTGTTAATGAGATATGGGTGGGTGGGTGGGCCGGCTTTGGGTTTTGTTGGCTTTTTCATTCTTTATGAAGCTTATTGACAAGGTCACAGTGAGACAAAAATGACAGGTTTTATCTCTGTATACACTCACATACACATATATAATATACATATATACACATAATTAAAGCTTTCTGTCAGGGCACAATGTGAAAACTGACTTTGTTTAACTGGCAGATGACTTTGCTGATGGATGAAGTCAGAGCAGTTATGCATACCTATTTGGCTATTCATGGGATACTGCTCCAATACCTATAAACCTAAGTGGTATGCACTGGTTTACTTTTATTCTTTACCCAGAGAAAGTCCTCGTGAGTCATGTCAGACAGTTGGTTTCTCTTCTCTGAGAAAGACTTTTTTTGCAAGAGTTTGTCTTGCTCTGTTTCTCTTGCTCAGCTTGAAAACAAGCTATTAAAGGTGTTGGTATAAGCACCTGGTTAGGCTGCCTTCAGTGAACATACACGTTAGCTTTATCTTTTCACTTCTGTACTCCAGATGGCATGGTTAAATCCTTGTTCCTGGGTCTGGCTGGCATTGCCACACGGATATATGAAAGTTAATAGAGGCTTGTGTCAGATGGCATTTGCTTTACTGGTATCTTCACAATTACACATATCTTCGCTTAAGAGAGTGGATGGGTGATGTGGGGGTTGGGGAAAGGGGAGGTGGTTCCTCCTCATCAGGCCTATGAGCACAATTGGACACAATGTGCAGAACGAACCTGGCAAAGGAACAGGGAGCCAAACGCTTGTGACATGGGGCAGAGAGAAGCCAGCCAGGCCTTAGAGATGATGAAAATAACCTTGCTAGGACCCAAAGGATACAGGAAATAGTTTGTTGCTACTCCATAGTAAAAGAGTTGCCTGGAAGCAAGGATGTAGTCAATGAGGAAAGAGGTTGTGTACAAAACCAAGTCCTGTTAATTTGTCCTTGGTTACTTTGTTTTCCTTATTTGAGAAGCTGCATTACTATTATTTTTTCCCCCAAATATATGCTGGTTGTTTTGTCTTTGGTCTTCTTTGAGGATTTCCTTGTAAGCAATGGTCTAGACCCAATCCCACTGCAGCTAGTTTGGCATCCTGTCACTATGCCCAAACCAGATAAAAATAAAAAAACAATGGGACTATTGTGAGGAATGTGTCATTCTGTTGGATTGCAGGTGTTGGTCAGCCATTCGTTTTTTGTTTCACTAGTGAATAGCCTGATCTGACTCTCAGTTGTTCCATGACTGTCTCAGAAGTAGCTGGAACAGCTTTCTTACCTTTGTATGTGGACAAGAAGATGTAATCTTCATGCACAGGTGTAAATCCACACTGCAGTGATTTATGTAAACTCTGCTTCTTGAATCTGCAGGAATAATTCTGTTGGTACAGAGAAAAGGATTCCAGCTGTTCACTGGAGGAATGTTGAGATGATTATATTTTGCGTACCCTGTGATCTATGTTGATTGCTTATTGATTTTTGGGTGGAGTTTAGAGTGTTGGTTAGGATTTACGACATACTAACTGGCTTAATTTCTCCCCTGAGAAACTACTTTTTTCTTTGTGCTGTACTGATGGCAGCAGAAATCTGTGCAGACCCACACTTTATCTTCCGAGCTCTAATAAAAAAGGAGCCTGCTAGTGCAATATTATGGTCCGTGAGGGGCTCTGTCTTCAGAACTTACTCATCTGCTCTGAGAAGTGAAGGCCTCCAAGAAAACCTGATTTTAAGGTGCCCATGCAAAGCCTGTCATTTTGGGGGTGCTTTTCAGAAAGAATTTATTCCTTTAGCAACAGTGTTGCACTTCAGTTTTGTATGTTGGAAAGATTAACCTGCTTGTATTCAAATCTATGGTTCCAGTAAGTCTGAGTATTTAAAACCTGAAGCTTAGCTGAGGCTCAGCAAACAGCATATAAAAATAAAACAGGCTCATTTAGTTAGCTTTTGAGATAAAGAGATTCAAGGTTATCAGAGAAGATAGTGAGAATTAGGAGATACTCATTGTTTGAATAATGTATTAGGAGTCCAGGACACAAATTGCAAACAAATACGAGAAGGTAGGAACAGCAAAAAAGGTGAAGAATGCATACAAAGATATATATAGACATTGTTAGGGTTCAGCAGGTAATACCGTTTTATTTGATTTCCCCATTTCCCCTCTGAGATGGTAGTTGAAGCATGATTTGCTATATATTAATTTTCTATGTATTTTTGCCATTTTCATTAAATGTGTAAGTAAGTAAGCCATTACACATACAAAAACAAGAAAAAAAGTGACACCTGAGAAATAAATGGACAGAAAATAATGTTCAGAGAAGAAATAAACTGCTAAGTCTTGATAGAAGGCATAATATTTAAATGAAAATAATAGTAAAAACAAATATTTACAACACTGTAAAATTCCTGTTTGAACACTAGACTCTTTAACAAGATAAGCTTTCTATGTCTGGTTGTGGTTTCCACTATTCTGCTGTACAAAGAGAACCGTAAAAAGCAGTGCTAGCAGGGCAGTTGCAGATTCTCTTGGCAAAGGATGCATCGTGACATCCAAGGGATTGTACTGGGTGTTGTGCTACAGATACATTAGGAAAAGGAAGTGAGGCCAGCTGTGTAATTCTTCCTCAGGACATCTCAGTCCCAGACCAAAGCAGAGTCCCTGGGGGGATGCTCATCTGTTCTGAGAATCATATTGTATCCCTGTTGTACCCAGGTTTCCAGAGACATATATATAGCAGGATCCCTTACGCTCCTCTCACAATGAACCCATGTGCTCTTTGGCCAGACTGAAAAATCATGTCCATTATAATGCATTGTTAAGGAGAATATTTAAGGAGCCAAAAACATTTAGCTATTTTCTCATAATCGGTTTGCCTAAGGAAAAGAAAGGTTTAGTCTGAAAATATGCAGCGGATTTCCAGCTGTTTTTTGCTGCAGTGATGCAGCTGTTGGGAAGATAGAGTCCCTAATAGGGAGCAGGTAATCAAGTCATCCTTGCATGCATTCTCAAGCACTCTGTTATGAGCTTAGCTTTTTAAGGCAGATCTGTGGCTTGTTGCAAAAGGAATTCTATATCCCACAAGTGGGAACGCATAGAGGCCTTCAAAAAGAACAGGTAATCTGAAATGAAAGTCATACTGACCCTTTAACTAGCAGTGGCATTGCCACACAGCTTGCTACAAATGAAGGCTGACAAATTGTCTTAGCAGGATACAGGCTTTCAATTTGCTGTGGTCTCACATCTTAGCAATCCCAAGCTACAAGGATGAAACATGCATTTCACAGCTGTTATGGATGGACCTGTCCAAGGCAGGTGTGCGTTCAGCTGGAGAAAGTGAAGAAATGGAGGCTCCTGAATTTACCGTTCACTGGGCAATAGGAGTCCTGCACATTCCTTCTCTTGCTCTGGGGAAAGGTCAGGAAAGGGTTTGGGAAGCTGAGAGCATTGAGATGTTATAATTAGCATGAGTTCTTTTGCCAGACATTCAAATTCAAGAAAGTGAGCCCCTCCAGGTCCACTTGGAGAAGTTTGCAAGCTCTTTTCTATTTTTCTCTTAGATTCAAGGGGGAAAGCAGGTCTGAAAGCTGCCAGTACTTCTTTATTGGAATCAGCTGTTTTAGCTGAGGCTGAGCCCAGCCATATAAACAAAGAGAGAGAAAGAAAAAGAGATTTGTGGAGGCAAAACCAAAAATAGCTTGTTTGAAATATTCTCTCCTTTTCTCTCTCTGTACCCTTCAGATGATTTAACTTAATTAAGATCTATTTGGTCTCACAGACTTTTTTTTTTTTAAAGCAGACATGTAAAAGAGTAAGAGATGTTTTGCAATATTGGGCTTTGGTTTACTGAGTTTTGTTTGCCAAGATAAGCCTCAAGGGAGAGAGCACCTCATTTTCACAAATATCCCTGGAGACAGCAGGTGCTTTCTGAAATGTCCACATTTGCATCTGGCGAGTTCAAATAGCCAAATTAGTCAAAGCAGTACTTACCCACTAAATCAAAGATCCTTTCCAGCCGTGTCCCAGACTAGCAAATGTCGTGGACACGGACAGCTGTCCAATCGCAATTCCATTTGAAATCATTGGTTGTGAACTAAAATCTGTTCAAGTTAATGGAAAGATTCCCACTAATTATGCCTTATCTGTTTCGCTGCAATATGGAATATTTTCCTTAGTGTTCACAAGACATTTGGAAGTGGCTAATCAGAAATCTCCAAGATTAAATGGCCAAGACGGAGATTTCTGAAACACTCAGTTTATCAGACTTGCATCCTTTTCTGGGAGGATGATAGCAATCTGCCCAAAGATGGGAATGTAAACAGACACTTAATGAAGATGGCTTGCACTGATACTCTCTCTGATCTGTTCAGGATGAAGAAAATAAAGGTGGATTTTCTTGAAGAGATTGTACTGCAAACAAACAAGTTCAGATGCATCTCACTTAACCTTAGTTATCCATGGAGCAGACATCTGCAGCCATACTGCTCACCCCAGGCTTCCATAAGAACTAGGCATATCAACCAGATACCCACTCGTAAGGGCAACCTGGGTAACAGTCACTGTAAACGTCTGCTTTTAGCAGAGAAATCCTCCTTACAGTCACTGACAGTGGTGGTGAGCATCATGGTTAAGAAGAGCTCCTTTATGTATGGAGTTAAGGCCAAAGCCCCACAAACTGGCTGGCAACATCTGCCATGTAGCACAAGCTTTCTGAAAGCCACGATGCTTCCAATTACAAAATGTGGGCAGTCATGAAAAAAAAGTAATGTGTTTGCCTGTTCACAAAAGGGCCAATAAATTGTAAAGAGCTTGGTACACATCTCTGCTGGTTGTGGATGTCTTTTGTTATTCTACTTCCCTCATTAATCGTAATTTTTAATTATTGATTATTCCCTATGTGAAATTTGTGTCTGCTGTAGGTGAACTGCTTTGATTGCCAGCAATCCAAGTAAGTTCGGTGTGTCTGCCACACAGGGACAGGCCACTGCATGGGCACTTCATTCATCAATTGATTTCTCTAGGCGCCGGGTGAAATGAGCAGTAAACCTTCTGAATCACAAGAAAAATACTTCTGTCTAGAACAAAACCAGACAACGAATACTTGGGCAGGACTTTAAAACATAGGTGTAACGCAAATACGAAAAGAAGGATTTAAATGCCAATCAAGAGCAAAAAGAGGTGGGTACTATTTAGCTCAAGCACAGAATAGCATTAGTTCCAACTAGTTTGGCTTTGAGATGTTTCAGTGGTGGATGCATGGGGAGCAAAAAACCTCTTCACCTGCTGCAAGTGCCAAGAATGTTGAAAAAGCAGTTCTTCAAACATGTTTAGAAGTGAGACAGCTGGGGTTTGCTATTGTCCCTGCCTGACAAAGAGAAGCTGTGGTCTCACCGGTGGTGTAGTACACCATTGCACATGGCTGAAAAATGAAAAGAAGGGAGAATTCCTGGGTGGGATGGATCCTTAACAGGGGTGGTGTAGGTAGGTTGACTGTACCAGCATCGTACAAGTTGTATAGGACCACAGATAATTCCTACTGTAAATGCCACGTCCTCTGCTGGTGTGGCAAAATGGCATCTTTGCAAAGATTTGCTCTGCTTTATTTAGACTGGTGCCACCAGAGCTCTTGCAGGGTTGAAAAAGGCATGTTGATAATTCAGGAACTGGGGACAAGCCAGGCATCCTCAGAAACATCACAGCTTGGCCAGAGTACTTCCTGTGCCTCAGCCTCCAACTTATCTCCCAAGCAAACACGACCCAGCACTGTCAGATTACAAATGCTTATCTGCAGTGACTGGTGACTAACTGTGTTTTCACTCTCCTAAAAAAGTTAATTTGGGCTTTGGCAGGGAAGGGGTCAGCAGCACATGTGCGTTCAGGCACTGGCCGATGTTTGCTCTTGCCAGTGCTTACGGTAGTAAATGAGAAGGTTGGTTCTCATCGTCGTGAATCCTCCAGGAACCCTGGTGGGTACTGCTATGATAAACAATTGGACTCTGAATAGCTGAAAACTCTGTTTTGGAGTTTAGCAGCCTGGGGAAGTCAGGGGGAGGCTGGGAGGAGAAGGAGTGCATGAAACATGGTTGGTTCCTGGCATGTGTGCTGAAAACTTTGGAGTCTGAAGGGACTTGGGTGTCTGCCTAAGCCAGATAACAAGGCTGGGAGAAGGGAGGAGAGTTTTGTGTGCAGGTTTGGCCAACAGCCTTTGTATGAGGAAGACACGAAGGGATAAGAAAAGAAGCAGCAAAAGGAAGGTAAAGGAACATTTTCTCACATGCAACCACAATAATATAAATGGCACCAACTGTTTGTGTGTTGTTAGGAAGGAGCATCTAAAGGTTATGCAGGGTCAGAATATTAAAAAGGCTCCTGGCTGGCAAAGAGTCCTGGTTCCTGAGGATCCCCACACTCATTTTCCTGGTTTTATCCACGTCAGGTGCAAAATCTGCAGCAAAATATAACTTGAGGTGATGCCTTTGCAGACTGTACCAGGTCCTTTTTTGAAAGTGGTTGTGGTACCTTTGACACTGGAGTGGTGATTAGTATCTCTTACCCACCTCTGTACTCCTCAAAGTCCTTGCCCAAGCACTTTTGGCATCTACCTGGAATGCAATAGGCTTGTCAGACTCCATGTCTTCAGGCCTGCTAGGCCTTTGCTTTTCTCCTAAGCACTGAGTTTGAAAATCTTTATGAGGCACCCTGAGGGGACAGGTGGGAGACTCACAGTGATCAGAGAGTTAACGGCATAGATGGGATCCCAGAGTCTCCATTACTGGAATGACTGTGGAAATGGAAAATATGCTTCTGAGCCAGACTGTAAAGTGGGAAATGACAGCTAGTCTCTGGGATGTCAGAGTGGTAGAGACCAGAAGGTGACCAGATAGGCTTGTCCTGAAAGAGTGCAAAGTGGTGGGGAAATTATTAGAGCAAACATTCTGTGAATCAGAAGGGGACAACCTATAAGCACGATAAATAATACCACATTTGAAAGAGGCAGGTTTATTCCTGACCAGCCAGGAGTAAATTTGCGATTATGGCATTGTAGAATTTCTTCACACCATTTTTGGTTTCAGATCGCTTTCCTTTAAATGGAACATAAAATAACTTTGTAGTCAAAGGCCTGAAAAAACATCATTGTAACAGTCAGGATGATGAGGAACATGGAGGCTAATGCTCACTTAGAGTTTGTCAATGACCAAAGGTAGGGGTTTCTCACTGGAAAGCTGTGGGCAATGGAAGTCCTCCACCAGAAGGAGGCCTGGCCAGAGAACTGAGGCTAAAGTTTTACCCTTGTACTGGTTTTTGTACTTCAGATTTTCCATACAACTAAGCTGATAATTTTGATGCTTATATCAGACCACTTCACCTTGCAAAACAGCTTATTAAAGACAAGGTTAAATACTTGACAGCAATACTGTAACACTTTATCTCCCAGCAGTTACTCCGAACCCTACACTGCAAGGGCGGTGCCTCTGTGGGTGCAGTGGTTGATGGCGTCAGCAGATCAGTGAATGAATGCTGCTTGGTCTAGGCTGTATTTTGTTGGTTTTTTTACTCCCAGAATTACCTCCCTTGCTCAGTTCAGCCCGCAGCCCCACAAGCACTCGTGGCAGTATCACTGGGCGAGGGAGGACAGGCATGAGGATCAAGTAGCCGTGGGCAGGAGAAGGAGTCCAGCTCATACAGCATAATGGAGCCCTAGGGGAGGGCTAGTTACAGTAATTCAGCTGACGTCTGTTAAGTGAGTCAGAAAGAGTCCTGTGGTCAGACATACATCCCTCTTCAGTTTACACTCCTTTCCTGCTACTTTGGCACTCTTCATTGGTTTAATTTTGTCGACACGAAGGGGCTTTGTCTTCCAAGAGAGACCAGCCTTGAGGAAGGTGTTTCAGCGGCAAAGAGTCCACAGTGTGAAACGAGCAGGTACAAAAATCTGCAGACTTTTATTTCCAGGCAATGGATCTTATTATCCTTTCCCTTAGATTAAGGAGACCTTTAATACCAAAAACCTTCTCTGCACACAGACTCTAAACCAATCGGGGTGTAATGTTTAAAGGTACTAACGGCCTGCCATTAAAGGTCACTGATGTATACACAAACAGACCCTAATTAAAGGGACTGTGTAGATTAAGACAGTCTCTTTTGTTTGACAATTAAAGCTCAGAGGTTCCTTTGTACTGCAAAGTGACACAAGGGGAGAGCTGATATTCAGATCCCACCTTTGAAGGCCACAAGTTTCCAGCAGCTTTTAGGTGAGGGGCTTTTACAAGGCAGACAGGAAGTTCTTGTCGAGGTCTTCTATTTAGTGTGAAACTTTAGAAGAGATAAGAAATCTCAAGCGGCTGCTTTTCGGGCAAAGCAGTGAGGTCTGTGGTCTCTTCGAGTGGCAGACTGCCGTTTGTTATCCCTGTTCACAATCCACCCCTCCCCACAGACATGAGCTGGTGAATACTTCATAATAAACTAATAACGTCACAGAAATAACTAAGAAAAGCTGACCGTTTATTATTGCCCAAAAGAGGACCCTGATTTACAAGCCACACTATTGTTTAGGAAAAGTTACTATTGATCTACAAAGCAGTAACAGTATTAACAGTACTGGAAGAAAAACAAGCACAAAACATTTCAATCTGTCTTTAGATGCAGCACAAGTTTTAGATGTAGCTTTAAGGTTTCCAGCTACTGTAGAGCTGTGGGTAATTGTAATTTTAAAAGGTGGAATGCAGAGGGGTTGATTTCTAACTTTTGAAGGCTTAGTGCAAAAAATGAGGTGCTTATGACTGTATATAAAACTTCTCCAGACTGATTAAGTCTTAGACCCTTACAAGGAAAGGCTTTCTCACATGATTTATGAAACTTCCCACTTTTGCTGGACTTGAGTGTGGAGCTGTGCAAAATGATTCTTTAGAAAACATGTTGAGTGGCATAATCAGAGAAAGGTGGATGCACATTGGAGATAAAATAATTCAATATGTTAGCAATAAAAAGAGAGGGAAAAAAAGAAAAGCAAACCGGAAAGTATACAGTCCATGTGCTTTACCAGGAAGTTGAGATTATGGTCATCTGTTGTCACACAAATACTTTTTAGAAAATCTGTTTGATATCCTAATTTGATCGACTCTTCATAAAGTGTAATACTATGAGGATGTTCTTTTGAAGATTTTTATGTAGTTCACTTGTCATGTAATTTATTAAAAAGCCCATAAAAAAGGTAAAAATCTATATTAAACACATCAGGCAATCCAAGTTCCAAGCTTCTCTGATCAGTTTGCAGAATAAGAAAAACATTAGAAGAATAAGACATCAATGCAAACACCCAACTGAGAAAAACCCTAAAAAAGTTTTGAAGGTAGAACATGCCAGCAGACATCCTCCAGCGAGGCATACCAGGTCTGGTGCTGCTAAGCTGCTCAGAACTTCTGAATGAAGGTAAACTAAGGCCTGATTTGCACATTTTAAGTCTCCCCTCACCAACCTTTGCTTGTAGGTTATTTTTACATTGAAATGGTTGTAACAGCAAACCCACTGTGATGAAGCCCTAACTTAAAGTTGCCCTAGACTGGTATTACCTACCTTCATGCTGATACAAAGCAGAGTCCTGTCCTCAGAGCAATGGAGTTTGTAGAAGAGCTTGCTGCTATTGAAATGTTGATATCCTCTCCAGGCTCTTCCCCTCCCCTGTTCCTAGCCCTAAGGCCCTACTTTCTCCTTTACACTTGCTCCGTCATTTTCCAAATGTGTCCCTGGGCTGCTTTAACTCATTGAGCCAACAGAAATCTAACCCTCTCCCTTTCTTCACCCTCCTTGAATTAGTTTTCTTCCTGAGTAGTGGGTTAAACCAGCACATGGAAGGGAGAAGGGCTGCCCAAAACCAAGCCATAGCTAGCCTTGAGTAGGAGGTAGTGTTTCACAGGTGGGAAGGGTGGAGTAGAGTGCGACCTCCCATTTTTAGTAGCAGTGATTTCTACCTCACACTACAGGACTACCTAGAAATTGTTTTAGTGTTAAGAAATATCTGCCACTAGCATCTGGTAAAGTAAAACAAAATATGTAAATTGTGATTGTACTTCTCTAACATCTCACCCTCACCATTTTGAATGATTCAACATCCCCTTTCCCTCCCTCTTCCCCACTTGGTCACCGCTAGCTGGATAATCCCTTCCATGTGAACCGTGCACCATGGTCACCCTGTCTGCGAGGAAAGAGGCAGAGCAAAATATGAAGTTGGCAACAGCAGGAATTTGAGACTGTTGTTCTGAAGGACTGACCCAATGGCAGTCTGTGTTATTCCCATGGCATTGGGCAGATCCGGGCAAAGACCAGGCCATAGCAGAATGCCATACTGTTCCTGAACTGCCAGATCAAAATTCAGTTTGGGGTTAGTATATGATTTACCAGTTGACAGAAAAGCCACACATCATGAGAGAAAATTAAATTGAACTGAACATTTCCTAAGTAGAAAATATGTGGAATTAGAAAGCTGGAGGAGAGGTGTCAGTAGCAGCAAGTGGGAAGCAGTTCTCCTGGTGAAGGTTTCTTTGGCATTAGCCCTCCCTTTTCCTTTCGCAGAGGTGGAGGAGCTAACAGCTACTTGAGAAACATTGCTAAAAGGGTGGGGGAAAATGTTCTGCTTTGCCTGTGATGTTCCCATCTGTAGGAAAGGGTGGACCCTAATTATGCAGATTTCCTTAGTGAATCATCTCTTTCCTTTCTCTTACAGGAAATAATAGAAGGTAAGAGTGTTCATTAAGTACTTTGGGCTGCTATCCTTGGAGACTAGAATCTCCCTGGTAGAGCTCATATGGAATACGCAGTGCGAGCACTCCACATTAGCGTGCTTTGGTCCTCCACAATTCACTCTGGACAGCCACAGGAGAAAAGGGTAATTCAGCACACAGACGTGCACGTGTTTTATTCTAGGAAAACCCCATCTGGCCCTGGGGAAAGGGAAAAGCACCAGAAAACTGCCCACGTGACATATTCCCCCTGGCTTGAGGTGAAATTGTCTGAGCTCAAGGGGCTCCAATCTGCATTGTTTCTCCCCAGAATAGCTACGTGTGTGTGTCTACGGGTCTGTGTGTGTGTGTATGTGTGTCTGTGTGTGTGTGTGTGTGCCCGCAGTTGCCCTGCGGTTGTTCCCCTCACGTTGTGCTGGGCAGTTTCCTGTTCTTGGGTACTTCTGTCCAGGGGGGGCAGAACCATGGGAACACGTTTGCTTCCAGGACAAACCGCTTTCACCCTCTGCTCTGGCTCCTATTTTGCTCCATCCATCTGTCCTGGTACCTCAGACCTCCACTCTTTGCACTCCTACAAACCTAAGCAGGTGAGAAAGACTGAAATGACCTGGAAAGAGAGGGAGAAATCTCAGCAATGTAAGGCGTGATAGTGCAAGGGGATAGCAGTGCAAATCCTGGGCGTTGTTTGAGATCTTGGTAAATCTTGCTGTTAGCGGGCCTGAGGGGAGCTGGGCTGCCTCCCCTCCTCTCTTGCACATCTCCCTGGTTTCTTCCTTCAGGCTTGTGAAAATTTTTTTTTTTATTTCCCTGATTTCTAAAAAAGTGCCAGTTAGTAATGGCTGTTTTCTGATCTTGACCCACATGCCTGAGAGGCAGAAGAGGCACTGCCAGGGTCTGGGTGCAGAGGCAACAGATGAGCTGATCTGTAGGAAGTCGCTGGAAATCAGTAGCTGAACTGCTTGGTCTCTAAAAGCAATGCTCTCGGGCACTCTGTTATATACCCTCCTCCTTTTCTAGATTTTGATTCCAGAGAAGCAACAGTGGTGACATTTGTGGTCACATTCAAGGTTGAGGCTGTGGCTTGTTCAGGGGAGAGGAACAGTAGGCTGAGAGCTCAGTCTTGCATGAAACCCAGAGTTTCTATTTAGAATCATAGATGTAAAGCCTTGGCATGTTTTTGATCTCATAAATACTGGCATAGCACACTTACAATATCTAGAGAGAACGTCTGGAATTCAGATTGTTTTATGTAGTGTTCAATATAGTTGAGGTAGATGTAAAGCACTATGGGACACCACAATTTTCCACATAGAGTATTGTTCCAGGATGCTTCTGAAACACTCTGACTCCATCATCATAATACTATACTTGTTAAATAGAAGATGTTAAATGGAAACAGGTGATCACCCAGCGAGGGCAGGATCGGATCGTACTTTGCATTTTGACACAACGTCCAAAGAAGTGTATCCTGTTTTAGTGTTGCAAAGACTGTTAGAGTGCAAGTGTTTGTTATTCAAGTGAGGCTGGCATTAATCCCCGATGTCAGTGTTATCTGTTCCAGGCTGTGGGACCATGTAGTGAACAGATGTGCCAGTACATATGCACTATCCTTATGCAAAAATAGAAACCGCTTGTGTTTTGTTAGAGCAAAGATCTGATAGTGGCTTTCTCCCCTTGCCTTAGACAGACAGTACTTCTAGATTAAAAGACATCTGCAAATAGTTTTTGTGGTGGTGGGGCAGGAAACATTTTATAGGCGTTACATAACTGTACAGTATGAATATTCAAGCTACATTTTATTAGCGTACATAACTTCTCCGACATAGCTAGGTTATTTCTTCCTCTAAATTTAGCATACTGCAACACTGATTTGCTTAATATGGACCAATATTTACTTTAAGGGTCCCAATGATATTTTCTTTGGGACCCAAATCAGTTTCTGATGACTTGTGTGGAGATTGGGTCAGTTTCTTCCTTATATTTGTAAAAAAGAGATGAGACCTCTCTCAGTGTTTTTCCTTTCCAAGTTAGGGAACATGTACCAAAAGCAGACGTCCAAAAACTGCTAAAGAAAGACTAAAAGAGGAGGAGGTAATGTGGAGAGTAGATACTTTTATAATCACTATACAGAGTTCATAGCCAGTTTTCCATACCGAGCTTATTATGAGAGAGTTCCCAGAAGATAAGAAACCAATTAACTCTTTATTTTGGCAGTGATCATTCTAGGTGTTCTTTAATGGGCATTATTCTTGCTAAATTATGAATGAGCTTTATAGTAAGACAAATGCCATTATCAGAGTTATTTATTCATGGGCTGTCATCCGTAACATCCCCACACTAGTTTTTCTCAAAGTTTAGTATCGATCATTTGCTTTAATCAGATGCATCAAGGGACACTCAAAGAATCAGCAACTGCAGCTTTGAATATCAACATCTCTCTCTGGGTCTCTGCCAGGTCTAAGTGAGTACTGAGGCCATGTCAAGCATTAGGTAACAAGGGCAATAAGCGGGGGCTTACTCTCCTTATGTTAGGATAAGTGCCTGTGTGTCCCCCAAACTCTAACTTCACTGATGATTAATCATTCTGCACTGACATGCCCATTACTCTGCTTTTCCACTTGATTCTGAGATCCCCCAGGACTCTGCAGGGACGATGCCCTGAAGAATTGCTGGGAGTGGAGAAAGGTCTTGCTCACCCTAATGGTATTGACTGCTGTTCACTCTGTCTCGCGAGGTAAAATCTTCTAAGAGGAGAGTAAATATTCTCTGGTCCATGGTAGCTAGCAGGCTCAAACCAAGTCTAAAATCAGCATTGCATTTGACGAGGCAATTTAAAATGATACAATGTCTATTACTGTTTATACTGCTTACAGAGCAGACGGGAGAAAAGCATGGTGTCAGCATCTCAGCTGGCTCAGTAAGTGCTTGCTTCTGCATCGATCTACATGTGGCAGAGACTGCCTTATTTTCATCCTTTTTTCTTTATACAAAGATTCAGCTTTACTAGATATTAAATCTGGGCACGTGCAGCAGAAAATCTGCCCTCCTTTTTCTTTCTTCGTTGGTGTATATGGTGTACTGAAACGCTCTGATTAGCAGACCCTTCGCTTCACTTTAGGCATGAGATAGTTAAAATCTAGGTCTAAGTTAGTCACCATAGGTGTTTTATAAACTCAGTGAGGAGAAATGGGCATCTCTAGGTGTCAATGTGTCTAAGAAGTGCATTTAACAGGCAGCAGACAGGCTTAGACACGAGGACTATTTTTATATTACTGAACTGAGCCAGGCTATTGCGCAGCCCTGTGCACCGGTGCATGACCATCCATATGGCCAAATTGCCAGCACCGTCAGCAGCATCCCTGCACTCTCCCAAACAGTGGTCACGCACAGTTCAGGGCTCAGCATGGGCCTGACACGTCCTCAATAAGCGTATTAAATACAATCAGTCTGTTTTGGGGGCTGAGAGAGTTTAACCACATGGATGTGAAAAAATCAGACCAGAGTCAGAGACTGGGTCCAGTCCCATATTATTTTCTGATGTAGTGTAAACTCCTAGAGGTCTGTAACCAAAGATGAGCTGAATCCTGCAGTAAGTGTAATTTTGGAGGGCGCTATGGCACATCTGTGATATAGTGGGGAAACTAGTGGCTTCCATCTCAGAGTGGTATAAAGCAATCCTAAAGCCCTGCAACACGCCCTTAGGATGCAGATTTCCTATATTGGGATCAAATCAATAATTTAATGTCCAATCCTTAGGATTTTCTGCAGCAAATGGGAAGCTGTCCTTTGAGGATAATTCTGTTTTGAGTTACCAGAGCACAGATCTAGAGCAACTTCACTGAGGTCTACAGAGTTACCCTGGTGTAAAAGCTGCTGGAGACTCAGGCCTACTGACTTCAGAGTTTGATTCTCACACCCGCAAATGTCTTTCAGACTCAGGAAATCACAATGACAAATGCCAAATTCAGCTCCATACTTAGATCTGATGTGTAAAATAGGACATTTCTCTGTTTTCCACATAGTCTACCTGACTTGCCCAAAATCTGAAAGAAAAACCATGTATGTTCCTGTTTAGATTTATTACCAGGATATTATCCCTGTATAAAATATCTGTAACATGACACTTTTGTAAACATCTTCTGCTGTTGCTATTAAAGATTTCAACACATTTTAAAATCACGGTTTAACACAGCTCATTATGTTTTAGCGCAGCCTGACCTCCTTATCCTCCTGCTGGAAAAGACAGTAAGAGACAGAGTGTACATATTCCTTTTAAAATGAGATACACAATTCCCTCTTTCCCTCCCCACTAACACACTTTTTTGAATTCCAAAGTCCCATCGTTTTGCGCAGACCCATCTGCTTCTATTTTGAGGCAACTATTCTTCTGGCGCTGGAGTGCTGGGTAGCACTCCTGTTAAAGTCTGTCACTGTCTCTGGTTAATCAGCTGGAGAAGCTGCTGCTGCTATCTCTGCAGCACTCGGTGCCCATGACAGCCTGGGGAACAAGAGGGTTGGAAGAGAACCTGTTTCTCCCACATGCTAGCAGAGAATGGATCACCAAGGCGCCAGCCTTTTTTTCCCCCCCGCTTCTGTATATTTCGTGCCGTAGCAATAAATAGTCTTGATAGAGACGCACAGGAATTTAAGCTACGGCCAACAAAATGGGTCATGTATTAATTTTAAATTA
>Ga0181612_149694_pt1 | contig 21241 bp, 8 predicted proteins | sample HoacroProtozoa21_FD_119630 | JGI IMG/M metagenome (GOLD analysis project Ga0181612, IMG submission 119630) | Hoatzin crop microbial communities from Cojedes, Venezuel. Combined Assembly of Gp0051906, Gp0051904, Gp0051908
CTTGTTTTTAAAGGTTAAGGAGAAAATTGCTACATCATGTGTTTTGCAGAAAGGTTTATCTGTTTTTCCAGAGCATTTTTAAGATAGTATTTCTCTCTTAAGATACAGCTTTTTACAGAAATATCAAATTAAATTTCCAACTCACGAGATTCCCTGTAAGCAACAAGCTTGTATTATATACCTATCTTTGTCAAGTAGATAATTATAAATATATACATGTTTACTTGAGAAAAAGGAATAATTCCCTGAGGCACCATGAGAAGTTAATTATCATTTTAAAATGTTTACTGTTGAAACATCTCTTTTAGAACCAGTCTGATTCCCTATGTAATTAAGCATTATGTACAGACTTTCTAAACTTGACTGTTTCAGATCTTACTTCCAGAAGTGGCTCCATGAAGTCATTAGAAGCTCTTCTCTTTACTTAGACCAGAAATTCCTTTCATGCTTGAATTTTTATTTTTCATGTGACCGCTTTCTCATCTGATGCACAGAGTGCTTGGCCCAGTGGATGCCTGCGCCAGTGGTTCCTGGTGGCATTTAGGGCACTGGAGCTTAGGACAATTACTTCAGGCACAAGGGAGGCAATAATTCTCACCTCTTTGCCAGCTGCAGAGCATTCAGGTTTCTGAGTCCTCTATGAATTAACAAACCCCATAACAATTTAAACCAATGCATTTTTTTCGCCTCATGACCTGACTTTACCAGCCCGGTCAGACCACTGAAACCCCTATCCAGCAAAACATTTAATCATGAAAAAACTATTTTTAAGTTAATCATGCTCATAAATACTTTTCTAAATTGGTAACTCTCCACCCCACGAAAAAAACTCTTCATATATGAAATGTGATACCTTATTTCTAAAGAGAGGATTTCCTTCAGACAGTAAGCTTACAAATGAATAAACTATAGTCAATAAAGGTATATTAAACATATTGCTATACATTTACAAATACTATTGCAAAGAGTATCTGTACAACACCACCCAAAAATGTATTGCAGTTTTATGTATACATATGAACTTCTATGATTACACACACCTCTACACATACAAAGTCATATATAAAAAAATACATATCTAAAATACATACATGTACAAAAAAAGGAGAAACTAAGGAGACAATCTACAAATAGCGAAATAGCTAAGTACTGAAGTACTGAATGGATATATTGGAACTAATAATATCAGAAATTTATTAGACTTCTTGTGATAGGCTATAAAGCAAGACATATAGCTTGCTAGATCTTATTTGTAATACTTGTGGAGAAGCGATGCTTTAGAATCAGAGTTTTATGATCTTGTTTACATCCCATGTTCCCTTCCTTCTCCTCCTTCTCTACAACTTTCTTCTAGCAACAAATACAACACCTAAAAAAATCCAAGAACTTGCAGCAAGGGAAAAAACCCAAACCCCAACATATGAAGTCGGAATATAAAAAAATAAATAATGTGGAATTCAAGACGAGCAACCAGAACAGAGCATCCTAACAGAAGCAAAATGAAATAAATCTGGGAAAAAGCTACTAACACATCTGTTCTCAGCTACCGAAAAACATATCTTCCTGCACTCCAGAAATTCATAGTTAAGTGCCCGAATCTCATTTCAGAAATAAATTTTAACAGCACACATGTAACTTCAACATACACCACCTTAGTCTTAATTCACTTTCTCACTATGACTACAACAATTGGTGCTTGGAGCAGACAGACAAGATTTCACCTGGTGGGACTGATGTGTGAGCAGCTGATTGCACAATCATTACAACAAGCATTCCTGGAGCAGTTTGCTATTTGTAATTCAGACTTGCTCCCTTCATTCAGGGATTTTTCTTTCTTAGTTTTTTTTTTTTTTTCATTCTCTATACGAGTACACTTATATGGAATGCACTCGCATTTGTTTTAACTAACCCAGTAATCGGTAAATAAGGAAATGGGTGCTGGGAATTTTAGTTTCAGTAATTTATTTCTCTAAGTGTTTTTCCACAACTTATATTACTCTTTAGCTTCTGCTAAAGAATATACCCTGGATTTCAAAAGGCAAGCGGTAAATCAAGTCCCCTACTCTTTTCCTGAATGCAGTTCCTCTGGTAATGGGCAATTTCAAACCAATATATCTAGATTCTGGTTTAAAGCTTAAAGCAATGGATTTGAGACTTGCTAACCAAAGAAAAGCTAGCACAAATGCTCGTAAACAGCAACGAAACTATTCTTCAAATGGTTCCTACTAAAATATCATGGTTCCCAATTTGCACATAAAAATCAATGCAGTGCTGCTTTCACTGGCACATAGTAGAGACCATAGCACCTGTCAGAATACCCTAATTTGAGAGACATGGATTTATATTGACTTCAGGAATATAGTGAGAATTACATTTCTTTTTCTGTTATTAAAAAAAAAAAAAGCATTTTACTGAAATGAACTGTTTAGAGGCATTATAGCCACACCTACTGAGATGCTGTATATCTTACAAATACCTTTCCTTTTGAGTTAACTTCCACACAGAAAAGAGCTTTTGACTGATAATTGGCAGAAAATCTAGTTGGAGAAAACTCTCCAACAATCTTATTTCCAATTCTGCTAAAAGAAGTCTTTGAAGATCACTACTTCAAAGTACTTCAGCTGCTACCTTTCACTTGATATAGGCAAGATGAAAAAGTAAAATTTATCATCACACAATAGGAAACATCATTCTTTCCAGCTAATTCCACTGCACTCCATCCATCTTTTCCTTTTTTCCCCTCTTCCTTATGACATGAGGTTTAGGGGCCTTGACAAGGAATGGATTCAATTTTCCTCTGCAAATGCAATCAATAAAAAATAGAGCGCGCTACTGTGCTCTCTTAAAAAGAACTGGAATACACTTCTGATGATTTATTCAATATATAGGCTCTAGCCTTCATACAAGGCACAGTATAACTTTATTTGAAAAGCCTAAGAGCTATTTACTATGTCTGAAAGTATGTCAGCTGCTGTTCCCTGATCTGGCAGCTACACATATGCTGGGTAGAACAGAAGGGAGCTCCTCAACAGTTCATTAATCTTCTTTTAGTGTGTGGAAAGTATTACATTTCCATATCCTGTTTAATGAAGTTGACTCATTGATTTCTTTAAAGATAACACTGACTAGTTATTGCTATGAATAAGTATTTACAATCAAACATCATGGTATTTAAAAGTGGGCACAGTGGGACAATACATTTGGAAGTGCATATTCTTGTATATATGTGTGCAGACACAGAGGTTTCCATCTGTAGCCATGCTAACTGGATATTATCGAAACTCTACTGATGGTACAAACTAGTTTTCTTTATGGTTTATGTGTTTACTAATTTTTTCAAGATTACTTTCCTTCCAACAGATGTTAAATTACATAGAATGCTACATATTCTCAACTGTCACTGGAAAATTGTACTCCCATCTCACCATATGGTGGACTAAGAAGGAATGGTCTTTTGTATTTTAAGGTAATTTTAATGAGATTTTTGAGCTGGCTTATATATATGTATACATACACATTTAAATATATGTATATATTCTACATAATTCCCAAATATAGTAACTTGACAAACTACTCTGGTAGTAACTTGAACTTCAACCCTTCAAATTTAGATGCACATTTTAAGCCGTATACTTCTCTCATGCAAAGTTCAACACAAGTAAAAGGCCAGAGCAAAGGAAAGATGATAGTGGCTCCAAACTAAACACTGTCTCCAAGGTAACTGATCCTCAGAGTGGAATCGGAAATCTGATTTTAGATACTTAGATTTTCCATAGAAAACCGCAGGACAGTGTCCAGCTCACAACAGTCAACCAAAAAAACCTTCACAGCTGATTAGAAATCAGTTAGAAGAGAATAACAGAAAAAGTCAGAGAACTGTGGGAACTGGGGAGTGGTTTATCCAACTTCTCTGTAAAGGTTAAACAAACAAAGCAGAACTCCAAAGGATGCACTTCCACCCACGTAGACTGGTAGAGCACACTGTGAGATACATACATGGATCGTAGGAGTATACCTACAAACTGCATGCTTTAAACGTAGTTCGCACACATCCTGTAGAATGCCAGATTTATCAGATCAGTTACAAACACTGTAATAACTTGTATTTAGTTTTGAAAGCATCCACCAGCTGATTTGAAAGTGTTCTGTTGTGTGTAGGTTTTCCATACTAGGAATAAATTACATATTTTGAAACATAAAGAATTACAAATGGGAAAAATACTACAAACTGAATAAACTGTTTGTTTTTATCAAAACAATGATTTACAAATGCGAAGGAAATGTATTCTTTTCGTTAAAAGTACAGGAGGAAAAGAAGAAAAAAACAGTCTAAAATTTAACATACAAAAGCTATTATATAAGGGCATTTCCAATTGGCTTGGTCGTTATTTTAAGTGATGCTCTGTTGGATCTTATATACATAGATCAGTTACAAAATCTTGCTTTGAAAATAGCATTTGTGTTTCCTATCATAACAGAATTTAAAATTACTGGATAATCAGAACTCTTCGGGTAATATGCATTCAATGGTGCATAAAAAGTAAAGTATTAAAATACGATTTTTAGCATATGGAACAATAATGAAATCAAATAATTTCCACATCTAAGACTGCTGAAAGACAATTTTATAGAGTAGATATTTTATGCTCTTAACTAAAAGCATAAATGATGAAATGTCATGTACTTTCTTCTTTAAATGAACAACTTTTCTACGCCCCATTAGATATCTGACATTATGTCCCAGACGCTTCTATAAATAATTCTCTGAAGAAGTCACTGAAGTCTAGCATGCTGTTGTGGCTGTGTCAAACCAAGTAAATTAACTGGCAATGCCATACGCTGTCTGCCGACTGGCTTAGCCGCCACATGCTGATTGCTGGAGCAGCACAGTAAAAGCTCATTAAAACAAGAAACGCCCAGGAGAAGGAAATGAGAATGAAAATGTCAAGCAGAGAAGATGGAATTAAACTTCTGTTATAGCTCTACACAACAGAGCTAACACAATGGAGAGTCATAGACTCTTCAGTATGCACTCATAATTTTTCAGCAAGATATTTATATCTAGAGAATACAAAAGACACCCACACTGTATACTGCAACCTATTGCCGATAAGAGTGTTTGTGCATCTTACAAGGTGGGAAGGATGAACATTATTTTTCACCTTGCTTCCTCTACTATCAAACTGTACCAGCATATAGTCTAGTATGGAATAACACCCGACGTAAACAACCATACAGTACTCCAGGGCTTTTTTCAGCGAAGATGGCAAGAAGACAAATATATGAAAAATGCTGTTGATTAGAGTGTTTCTGAAGGACTTTCAGATTTTGTAGACCCGTGCAGAGTGTCAGAGCTTAAGTAAAATGAAAACCAGAATGAACTTATTAAATTATAGCACATCCTGATTTTTTATTATTTATTATTAGTTTTTACAGGAGACTTCAAATTAGGCTTTCTAATTCGAAGTAATTCCTTCTTTTAAAAACCAAAGTATTATTTTTAAATGAGTATGTTGTATTTTTATGGAAATATCAGGGAATAAATATGAACAAAACACCCACTTAGAAAGTAATGATGACTATATTACACGTATTAACTCTGGTCTTCCTTCACTTTGCTCTAATTATTTTTTAAGCATTTCAAAGTATATCATAGTGACACTCAAATTAAACTAGCTATAGAGATATGCTTGATCTTTAATGAAGATTTCTCTCTACAAAAAAATTAAATTAGGTGTTGATAAAAACAAACAAAATCAATCAAGAGACTGTCTGGAAATGCTGTTCTGGAAAAATTTATTAAACTTTCTCTTCAGTCTTCCAGGGTACCACCACTACAATAACCTTCCAGTCACTAAAGCACCTCACCAGACCAGTAAATCCTAAGCAGTAGCTGGGTTAAGCGAGAAGGAAAAGAATTAGAAACAGGCCAACTCATGCAAAAGCGTTCTCTCTCCTACCTCATGCTTTGTGCATTTTTTAAACTATTTTGCTGATGCCCAGTATAATTTATATCACTTGTAGTCTGAAAACTCAGATAATTTAGAAACGGATGCTATTACATGTTAATTTTACGTAGACCACCTATTAAAAAGTTCTTCTAATTTTTCTTACAACTTGTACTGTGGCCATCAACAGCAACTGCTTCTCTCCTCTCCCCAGCCACGGTAAATTGGAAAGCACAATTATCTCCAGCAAAAACAGAGATACGTTCATACAACAATATAAAAATCACTTGACACATTGTCTGGGTTGTTATCTGGTTTGTCCATTATGCCAAAGAGATGAAATGCAAGCGGAAAAAGTGCTGAAAATGGCCACTGAGATACCTGGTGAAGAACAGAAAACTTGTCTTCTGAAAGGAGACATAGAATTTGAGTAAAATAGTCTAAAAAAATGAGGCAGTCAGAAAGCAAGCCCAACCCTGAGAAGGGTAAGTAGGCATGAGGATGGTGCTGGCACAGTAACAAACTGGTATGAACTACTTAAGAATAATTTAGATCTGGTAATTAGGAGGTCTCCGAGAGCAGAAGGTCTTAGAATGGCCTTCAGGTAGGAGACAAGAGCAAGGAGCCCAGGTCTTTTAAGACAGAGCTTGATCAGTTTACTGAAGGAATGACATGGACTAGAAAAATTAAGAATGGGAACTGTAAAGCAAAAAGCTGTTCCCTGTCCTATTCTGATATATTAACCTTCGTTACAAATAATGAAAACGTCCTTTTAGAAGCTGAAGTGTAGTAACCACAAACAATGCAGTTTTATGTAGAGTTAGTGCAGTACAAGAAATGGGAGTAAAACCGCTTTTCATATTCATTTTTAATTAATGAATATTAAATATTTGTAAATAAACTGTGCATACTTTTTGACTACATTAATACATATCTCTAGACACAGTACATACACATGTATGTTCTAACTATAATAAAATCTATATTGTAAATGTATATTATTGATAATTATATGTTATAAATTTATTGTCTATATATTACATAGATCACATATGGAGAACATACGTATATATAATAGATAATATTTTTTTCTGAGGTTTAGGCCTTTTTAATAAACATTACAATAATACAGTGGATTTGGCTAATGGATTTTAATCTAATCCCTATATAAATGAAATATTAATGAATAGCAGGCTGGTTTAATCTATCTAAATGCATCTCTGGCAACAGAAATCCAAGACACACCAAGTGTGAGGGGAATACAGTGCACAAGTGGGAAACGTGAGAAAACTGACGATGAGACAGCGTCTGTTTCAGCACCTGACCTGCTACAGATGTGACAGCTCCTGCTCCTCCGCAATATTTGAACAATCTCGCGGATGAGTCTTGCGGACTAAAAATAATGAAACTGCCACAACCTTTCTTTTTGTTGTTTTTGTTGATGTTCATTTTGGCCAAAGGTTCCACCAAAGAGGAAGAGGATTGATATTTTCTACAATTCAGCGTCCCAGGGAAGAAGTCCTCTCTCTCCGACAGGTGAAACATCTGTCCCACGTGTAACGGCATTATGCCTTCTCAGAAGCAGAACATAAAAAAAAAAATTGAAATTGTCATTCTATGACCTGGCATCGCCACAGGTATTGTACCTTGACTATTAATTAAGCTTAGTTTGGTGTTGTTTTCCAGTTTATATAAAGGGAATATGAATAAAAGTCTTCTCTTAGAAGATGAAGGTACCAGAAAGGTGAAAGTTCAAAGCTCGCTGCTTGTACGAGAGAATCCTTCTCTCTCTGAAGACATTGCTATTTCTTGCTATAAACAAAGACTTTGCCTGTATCTTTACATGAGGAAAAATATATTCTTCTTATTTCATCTATAGCATTCAATCTATGAGGAACAAAATGCAAACTCCCAGCCCTGCGCTTCTGAGATGCCAAGCTGAATGCCACTTTTTGGGTGAACCCTGGCCTCCCTGAAGTTAATGACACAACTCCTTTACTGCACAGAGAACTGATTTCATCCTCTGTCCTCAGAACCCCATAACCCTGCAGTGTTCAGCCGCTCTCTGTGTACCTAGTATTTTGTCAGCCTAATGCAATAGACAGATCACAGAATTAGGAGCCAGGACATACTACTTTAAATGTTTGAAGAAAATGAACAAAACCCTGCAAATCTTACAAATCACTTAGTAAGACCCAAAATGCTTTTGAAATAATAAAAGACTCAAAAGGATCTTTGGAAATGCAGTAAAATAAAGCTTCTCCAAAGTTTTTTGTCTGTTTCCATGCCATGAGCACTCTCTTAGGATTCACCTGAATTTTCTGTATTCACTGCTTTATCCACCCGATACAGCAGCTCTTTGAGTTTTCTACAAACAATGTGCAGACAGAAACACATTTTTATAATCATATGCTTGTTGAAGTTCTCCCTGTTTTTAATTTACTTTGTGGTTATATGAAAGGAAGAGGCAGTAAAGGTGCAGAAAACAACTGGAATGGGATGAACAAAAAAATCTTATCACCTTATATATATATATCTACCCTACGGTTTAAGAAGAAACCTTGTTACCTTATATATATCTAGCCTAAGAGTTTAAACTGTACTAATTTTTAGCTACTTTAGCTTCCTGTATTGAAATATGGGCCATAATCCTTCCTAAATTAGTAAATACTGCATAAACAGAACTTAAAAATCAGAGAAGCTGCTGAGTTGGAGATTTCTAAGGGCTTGTATATAGACCATTCCCAGTAAGAGGACAAGACCAATGAGTTAAGGAAACACAGACATGGATGGAACAACTGCTATGGAGTGAAAAAACGCATCAGGAACCAAAACAGTTAAGAATGCATTATAAAGACCTGTGGAGTCATACAGTATTTAAACAGCTACTTTCAGGTGAAGTCAGGCAGTGAGAATACAGAGTACCACATTTCCTAGGATAAGGAGGAAGATATAAAAATATGAATCTGGAATTAAAATAAGGCTTTAAGAAGGAGGCATATCACATAGTGAAATACAACAGACTCAGTCATAGGCATTTCTACACACATTTAACTTTCATATTTGACAAATGAAGGAAGCAAAACTGAATGCTGGAAGGTTAGCACCAGCCAAATCCCATCGTGCTCTGATAATCTGTATCAATTCAGGATGCACTCCAGGGAAATAAGGGTCCAAATCTGCTAAAAACCCATTTCAGCAATTGTTTCAAGAAAGGAAAAGCAAAGATCTAGTGGTTGGGGTTTTTTTTCATATCACTTTTATAAAAATGAGTATATGAAGCAACACAGGACTTGTCCTAAGTGTGAAACTCATTACTCTGCTTTTCTAACAGCAGACTGGTTTTCAGTGGCTTCATCTCTCTCAGCCAGCAGTGCAGTGCGATGGAAGCAGCTCTGTATATTGAAACAGTTGGTGCTGGGGATGTTACATTCACATCATACGGGATTTGGAGATTTTATTTTCTGCTACACCTGATCTGTGCTGTAGCCTGCCTGCCTGTTAACAGCTGATGCAGGTCAGATGCACTTTGTGAGTGCACCTTCTGGTTTAGCTGCATCGGAAGGGAATGCAGCCGGCATGCTCTGAGACAGCTCAGCGATGGCAAGCGCAGTAACTTGCGCCAAACAGCATTTTCTACCGAAGGGCATTTCTGATCGGAACTGCAATACTAATGTAGACAGAGCCAGCTCTCCTGAAACAATAATGAAGTGTCAGAGAAATGAGATTGCTTAGAGTGAGAGTAAGTTGCCTATCACTGACAAAGAAGTTCCCAGTCAACAGGCAATACAGCTCAGGAGTGTCCGTTTGTCTCAAGCACAACGTCACCTCGCAATTTTCATCATCTTAGTCACCTTTAACAGCAAATGTGCTTGGATTCAGCTATAGCTGTGTTATTTACTATAACTGAAAGGAGACGACACTCAATTTCAGCTAACAAGATGGGCCTAAGCATGATTAAAATCAAATAAATACGTCTTTTTATACATCCCAACAAACGGTACATATGCAACAGTGCAATTTCTCATTTAAAAAGCAAGTGCTTTCTTGGGACAAATATTCTGTAGACTAATGGCCAGATTTTCAACTGTTGCAAGTGTACATATTTTCACTAAAGCCACTGATAATGGTATTGCAGTCTATACCAGCTGAAATTCTGACAGTGATTTTATAATTATTTATTTCACCATTACAACATGTGATCCAAAAGCAAAGTGAAGAAATTTTGGCACTTTAAGGATCCAACACCACTATACAAGAGTTGTATTTCACTTTAGTCAGTTCCCCCTTCTAAGCTTTATGCATATAGCAATGGTTCAGCAAATGAGATATCACCAGTAGTGAAGAACCCAAAGCTGTGACCCTGGCTTATGTAAACTGAGGTGACACCATTGAAGGCACTGGTGCATATTTGATGTAGATACTTTTAACTTTGATTCAAATACTGACTTTCAGGAAAATCTTTGGCATGTCACAATCTTACTAAGAGTCTTCCTTAGCTATAGAACAGGAACAATTTATTTATTCTTAATGCCATTGTCAGATCTCTGTAACAAACTGTAAGTCTTTAATCTTTTGAAGGTCTTTTGAGCGATTTCTTGCCATTGTCTGGCACTTTGGCACAAAAGCAGCTTCATGATGTATGTAGTTTGCATTTGTAAACTTATATTGGAAGAGTCATATGTAAAGAAATTACTTAATGATTTTTTGTTCAAAGCATCAGTCCAACAACTGGAATACCGAATGATTCCTGCAGGGCTATCAAACAAAAATCACTTTTTCATGTCAATATACTTAGTATTTTTTTATTTCAGATTTTCAGGAGTCCACTCACTGGCAAAATTTTAAGAAGATTTTTTTTAGAGTCAAGAAATAAAAAATAATAAGAAATAATAAGTTTCAAAGAATTCTTCTTGTTTTAAGGAAGACATAACTACTTTTGCAGAAACCAGAAAAAATTACTTTACTCCTTCAGTTATCTGCAAGATAGAACCAAAAAAATCGCAAGGTACAAATGTTATGGATGAGAGCTCCTAGAAATTTGCTTCAGGGAACACTTCTGAAGACACATTGCAGGACTAACCAAATTTTTTTCTCAGAAAATGAGATTTCGGGTGTATGACCTAGTGAGTGATCATCGGGTATCCCTCCCTTGCCCTCCTTCTTGACAGCTTATGCCATAGCAAAGCATAAAATACTGTCAAAGGCATCCAGTCTGCACTCCTGACAGCATAGAACAACCCAAAAAAGGAGACAAGCTATCTGTCATCTGCTCAGAAGACTATGACCCCTTGGGCAAGGGAAGGGAAAAGAGAAATGATGTAGCTATGTAATTTGTCATGATTAGTTATTTATTAAATATTATGATTTAATTTTGCGAAGTAGGATCTTATCACATAAGCAGGAATCTTTCATGTCTTGAAAATTTTAAAATGAGAATTAGGACCTGATGCATTAAGATAAACATGAGCAGGGGATCGAGGGAAGAACCGTAGCGGTAGCTGAACAAGAACAGAGGCTATTGCAGAGTTCTGCTGGACTCTTCAACGACCTACTGTCCTCCTGGTTTCTGCAAAATAAAAACAACTGCTTAATATACCGCTGCCTCTGACCTCCCGTTCTGTTATCTGTGACAGAGAAGTCTGAGCAAATTAAGGAATAATTTGAAAGTGGAAGGAAACTTCATTGACTAGAAATGGAAGAACTAAAGGAGAAGTGGTGCAAGAACCGACCTGTTGCAGAAAGGGAGAGACATTGATAACAAATAGACTGAAAAGCTGTGTTCTGTGCAGACGTGTAGTCAGAGATCCAGAAATGAAAAATAAACGTGCCTTGAGGGAGATCAACAATCGGAAGCATTGAGTGAGACATTTCAAGTCCGTAAGTCAAGAATTTGCTTGTGAGACAGGCAGAAAGTATTTAATGAAATTAGCTTAAAAATTAGTTCTGATTATTTCAAAGGGAAACAAGGAATAAAAAACTAACCCCATATGATGAACTGCAGCAAAGCTACTTGCAAAGATGTACAAAGAAAGATCTTTGGTACATTATATATTTTGTGCCATCTTCCATCACCAACCATCAACAAACACATAAAAAATTTATAAAAAAGGCATATATACATCATTCGTAGCTAAATACATTTTAAATATTCAGTGTCTTCTGGATTAAAAAGAAGTAAAGGTAGGTTCAGATTAGGAAATAAAAACAACAACAACTAAAAAAAACCATCCCAAAATAGCATTCAAATTTCACTGTGCCGTATGGATCTACTGCTTAGGAAAAAAGGAAAATCATCAGTTATCCATTTAGAGATACACATTCAAGCTTGCAGCAGACTGTGAGATCGGTATATAATGCTTTGAGCTTTTGCATAATACAAAGCACCATTCCCAAACAACTTCTTAGTTTATATACAGACAAGCAGACTTTATATAAAAATAAATAATATAAACTCCTTTTTAATATTTAGTCTCTGTTCAGAAAGACTGAACATCCTCTTCCTTCTGTATTTTGTACATTTTATTCTTGTTCCAGGTCACTTCCATAACACAAAACTATCACTCACCCACCTATTTTTATGTTATATATTTCCACCTACATCAAGTCATATATATTAAGGATCAAAACACAAGTAGCACCCACATCACTAACATCAGCATCACATTCCTGAGCTAAAAATTAGGTGAAAAGTAAAGATGCAACTGTTGTTCTACATAAAAAAAACACGCATTACTGACACTTTGCATAAAAAAGAGTGATTTTTTTATTCAGGGTTGAACTCTCAGAACTAGTCCTGTACTCCAATGAGCCTGGGAAACTTTAACTGATCAAGAAAAAGATTAATTTTAGGAAGAACAGAATTATTATTTAGTTCTATAATGTGTGGATTCAAACAGAAGTAGCAGTTTAAAATAATCACGATATCTTATGCGTGTAAAATGTATTTCAGTAATTTAAAAAAACACTCAAATTTTAAAAACTATACCGAGGAAAAAAAATGTTTATCTGCACAAGAAAACTGATCTGTGTTCCAGTATCAACCTAGGATTCACAGAGCAGGCAAAAAATACAACATTTGAACACATACAAAACAACTCATTTCCTCACAATAATTACATAGATTATATGCATAATTATGTAAATTTGCAGTTATATACATGTATATATACATATATACACGTATACACATAAATGCAGTGAGTAATCAGTTCAATCTACAGTGAAGACAAAAAATACAGTTCTCACAATGGAGTAGTAAGAAGCTGAGATGAGCAGCTACTTAATTCTGCCTCAGACTGCATATTCCTTCAGTCCTTCTCTAGGCTTCCACTAGCCATTATAACAATTTATGATTTGCTCATGATCGTGCCTTACCTGCCTAGAGCTGTCACTGTTTGTATGCAGCAAGATGCTGTTAGGTTAAATAAAAAAAAATAAAAAAAACAAACACGTAGAATATTTGTTTTTCTCCACCAAAATGAAAAAAAAAAAAAAAGGCAGGGCTTACCATTACATTTTTTAGAATTCCCTGGGTCTGAAATCAAGGCATAAATCACCATTTCTTCTAGTGACTGCATTTGCTGATTTAATTAGCATTACATTACCCTAAATATTGCAAATAATGAACTCTTCAGTGGGATCTACAAGTAAAAACTGAATCAGCAGATGCATCAGCAACAAAAGCATACAAATTTACTCACGGTAGTAGTCTCCCTGATATTAGTGCATATTTGTATGGTAGATTGAGAGGTTTTTTCTGTCCAGTGTGAACAGCAAAACTGAATACCCACACAGTCAACCACTAGATTGGCACATATTACATTGTCATATTTTTAATTATCATTTTTTAGGTCTATAGAGTATACCTGAAATAAAAACAGAACAAAGCTCTAATGCAGGAACTCTGTCTTGCTCTTCTTTAGAACGCTACGTAATGACAGTGGTCATCTGCCTCATTAGTCAACTCAGTAACTTCAAGATGTCCTCAAGCACTGAAATTAAACGCTCAAGTAATATTTCTGTCTTTGGAAACTACCAGAATGCATGAAAAATGCTAACGGATCATTCATGAACGATCATAAATCAAATAACTTACCTAAGCAAGCAGCAAAGAAATCTCAGCACTATCACAGTTCTAATCTTCAGAGATAAAAGAAGAATTTAGCTCAGTGATAATCAGCCCCTCACTGGAAGTTCAACAGCACTTACTGCATTACCATTTTTCTTCCTTTCCTATATCTCTACCTACACATATTGAAGACATTTGAAATATTTTTTGGTAGTCATCACTGGTGTTAAGAAGTCAAACCAACCTTCAGAGAAGTGAGCTTGAAACATCAGTAGTAAATAATTTACATATAAAGCAAAACTGATACACGTCTCCTGAAAAAAGCCATGTCATTACAGCTTTTGCTCCAAACCCCCCAAACAACAACCCCTCTCCACACACACAGAGTCATGCTCTATCTGCTAACAGGAAATTTCTAGAGCATTCTTACAAAAACCTTAAGGCGTACGGGGGAAAAGCAAGAAAAACTTTCCTCTTAGTCAACATTGTCTTGTGACTCTAAGAACGTAGAACAAAGCTTTCTTGTGTGTTTCTTACTCTCTATTCAGTACTATCAAAAAATGTATTTTTGCAAGACAAGAGACCAAATTATTTATAAACAAGATGACCGAAAGAACTGTCTAGGAGAGATATTAACTATAAAGCTGTGCCTCCATCCTTGGAGCTACTCCAAATCCATCTGGACACAGCTCTGAGCAATCTGCTCTAGTTGAGCAGGGCGTTGGACCAGATGGTCTCCACAGGTCCTTTCCAGCACCATCCATGCTGCAATTCTGCAGTGCCATCATTACACGTAGGTACGGAAAATCTCATTGTTGTAAAGGGTCTGCTGGTAGATCAGAACTGTGTACTAAATATTTAGGTAGAAACAAGGACAGCAGGCACTAAACATGCCCACATTTGATGGTATGTTGTGTTGGTTTATTAGTGCCCATCAACTCGAAATTTAGCCTCCGTTGCACTTCATTAGTGGAAGAGAGACCAAAGACATTTATCTCCCTCTCTGATCTGTAGGCCTGTCATATCTGCTGTTACTCCGGAGGAAGAAGAGGAGGGAAATAAGCTCATCAGAAAGCCATATATAAACCACTCCATGCAGAAAAGAAGAAGGGGAAAAACGGTTGCAGAAAACCTGCTACAAATGGACTTTGAGTCTAGTCCAGATCTTGTTGAATCTGGTGGCTGGCACTCTATGCAGTAACCACACGAAAAAAAAGTACAAGCCACTGAAAAGAGACAATATAGGGGATACGAATTTGGATGCATCCCTTCCAAAGACGCAGACAATATTCTTTAAAAGTCTGTAAGAAAATACTTCCCTTACTTCCCTAGCACCTTCCTGTGACTGGCAACAATTTGAAAAAGCTATTAAAGACATGAAAAAGAACTAAAAAATCTAAACCCAAACAATTGCATACCTCAATGAGTAACTTAAAAAAATTAAAAGCATAATAGAATAAGCAACTGCACTAGAGTAACATTATTCTTCTATACCTTATCACATGCCCTGATCTTTTTGATGCAATGGTCTGTATTTTCATACTGTACATATTTTCATATTAATCTTATTCTTGCAAGACTCTTCTTTTTTTTTTTTTTTTTGGTGAGTTTGCATTGTGTTTGTTTTTACTTCGATCGCTTGCAAGTGGTGATCTTTCACTTACTTGTCAGATTCTGTTCCTCCCTGCTTTATATTCATCTTATTCAAGCAAAGAGGTTTCACTTCTCCTGTCAGCTTCTATTGAATTTTTTTGTATTGATCTTTCCAAAGTAACAACTTTCCACTTCCTTATCATTTTGGTATGTATCATGTTCATTTTTGTATCGAAGATGTCATTGTGATAGTCCATTGCTTTTCTTCACATTGTAGCATTTCTACTGCTAAAAGCATTTTAAAGTCTTGATTTCAACATTGTCATTGACTGCTTAGAAGTACAATCCTAGAACCCAGTGATGACTTTGGTCAGTGTCTTTTACAGCTCTAAATTCACAGCACTCTTGGATCATGTCCTTCTATCCTTACACCATTGTCCACTCTTTAAATTATCCCACTGATTTTGATGAGAATAAGAATAAAGTAAAACTTCGTAGTTGTTCAACCTTGTCACACATACACAAAGCTTTACATCTGTCTTTTGGTGTGTGTAGGCCAACTGACTCTTTTTTACTTATTTATGAAGCCTGTGAAAATCTTTAGAAAAGCAAAACTTTCCACCATGCTCAGGAATTATTCCTCCAAAAATAACTATAGAACTGATACTTCTTGCCTATGATTTCGTCTCCACATGACTTCACTTTCATTAAGCTCTGTGAAACACTTTCTCCTTATGCCCTGAAAATGCTGATGACTTTTCAGGCAAAAACAGACAAAAATACGTCCTAAGTAGAAGTGTACAGAGCTCAGAACTTCCAATCTTCAAGCAACACAGTGGCTGTAAGAAAGCTGGAGCAGGTGCCGTCCTCTCCAGCAGATGACTAACACAGCAAGACAGCTTTGAGTGATATTCAAAAGCTCAGCCTGGCTAGATATTACTATCGTGGAACTGAATTTGTAGCCATATAATACAAAGAAAAACAGCAGGCAGTTTGAAGAACAGCTATCAAGGGGATAAGTTCTAGCCTAAGGCTTAACTCCTTGTTTCAGAGATGTTTTCTTGATAGACTACATACATCCAAAACTTTCTGCAGATGAATGTTGAATAACTGACTGAGAAGCCTACATTATTGATAATAACAATTATTTCAAAACGACAAAAAACTTGTGGTCTGACAACTTAAAACAAGTCATGTACAACATAGTTGGTATGTATTTACTGTAAAGGCAGATTTTAATGAAAGAAATAAGATATTAAACTTCCAAAAGCATCAAACTTGACAACAAATTATTTTTTTAACTCACACAGTGTGACTCTCGTAGCATGTAGGATCTCAAGATCAGTTGATTGGTTTCTTTCTTTTTTTTTTAATGCATGATTACTCTGATCTCTCAGGTACTAGTCAGAATAGGAGATCATAAACATAAAATTAGTAGAAGTGAAATAAAAGAAAGGAAATACTTTGATAAAACTGGAATATAGAATACTAAAGGAACGAGCAGACAAGTCTTTCAGGTCATGTGAAATCTCACAACAGCAATTCTTTTTCAGTAAAAGAACACATTTCAGAGACTGTCCTGCAAGGCAACCATTTCTTGCTGATGGTCAAAAATGCCTTTCTTTAACCTGGAGTTTTCTATATAAATAAAATAAATCTCACAATTAATCTTAGCAATTATTGTAATTAATATTTCCCTTATCTAACGCATTCAAAAACTGCAGAAAGTCATTATTCACAGTGAAACAATTTCAATAATGGCTTACTGGGGTACATTAGAAACATACTTACCAGAAAATACGGCACAGAGAGCGCTATCCTGACTTAAGAGTCATGAAAAAGACTTTTGTCATGGTGAAGCCACAGCAGCTGTGTGGCTAACTTTAAAAGGAGTCTTTATCAATCTAGTCATCACAGCTGGTGACAGATATACAGATGTATTTCCAAATAATTTTATTCCATATTTACACACTATGAAATGACATCCTAAAGCAAATGTTGTTCATTTCACAGCAAAGCTAACATTGCTGTCAAGGTGCTGGGAGAACTGGTCTCAATCCTCCGAATCATCCACCTCTTTGTAGCTCTCAGGCTACACATGGCCCATTAGATTGACATTGTGCAGCAACATAACGGGTTCGGTGCAGGTATGCAGGCTCTAAGTCCCGCACATGCACAGAAATATCAAGAGCAGAACTCTTCCAAGGGAACATCACAATGCAGCCACTTCAATCACCTTACTTTCAGAACAAAATGAGAAATTTACCAAAACTAGAAAAAAGAAACAAAGAAAAAAAAAGGGGGGGAGAATTGACAACATTTTCAAATGACCAATATTTGGCCTAATGGGATCTATTTTCTTTTATTCTTTTAAAAAAAAGGTGATAAATAGAATACTAAGCTTACAGAATACTGTAAGAAGTTGCTTTTATTCCAAATGCAACATTGTTATCTTGTTTGAATGTGCATTTCACTGACTTGACATTTTAGTAAGCACTCTGTAGGTTAATCTGATCCACCTATAGAGGAACATGAAAACATTAATTTTGATATTGAAGCCAGCACCAGAAGGCTATTTGGCCCAATTTTCCACTTACTCACAGTGAACAAACCATGTTATTTATTATGATGTGGCTTTTATTACTGTTACATATGCATTAAAGAATAAAAGGTAATCTCTGTTCTTTGATAAAGTTAAATTGCTGTTGCGTCTAAGTCACTGCATTTCCAGTTACTGTTCTTTCTTCATAAACAATCTGTGTGCATCACTGTGGGGAAAAAAAAAGGCATCATCTCTTGAAACCACTGCATACATCCACAGTGGGCAGCATAAGAGAGTGTAACGGAAATTATAAGCATTTCAACCACTGAAAACTCAAAACCAAATGGTTATCTTCTGAAATGTGTTCTTGATAGAAGTTACATATGCATAACTTATAAGTACACACATGTGTGGAAGGCAGAACTCCTGGCTGAGAAAATCTGAAGACTGGAAATGTCAGTGAGAGCAGCAATTAACGTCAGGCAGGAATTGGAGGGTGTGATGGAAGGAAGGAAGAACGAGACTGGACATAAAACCGCTTGTATCAGAGCAGCTAAATCAAAGAATCGAGTGATGCACGGGTAATTAGTGGAAGAAGGCAACTGCAAAAAGAAGGCAGAGAAAGACCAGCTAGTGAAAAAGCAACAGCATAAATCTGCTGTCCTCAAAGACACAAAGGAAAAACAAGCGGTGGCAAATGATGGAAACAGGAGAGAAATGGGCCGCTAATTCAAAAAACACAGAAGATACTATAATTCCTCAAAGACTGCCTAAGCCAGTATTTCTTCTGATATTTGAGAAAGAGATGTTAGGATGATATATATATTTAGTTGAAAGAATGGGAGATAGTAGACCGGAAAAATCACACTAGCACCACTAGCAGTCATTAGGAAAATGGTACTAAGCAAAAGAGGTTTCTTATAAGCAAAGTTCCAGAAAGCAGACAGGTATTCTGTCTCCTGGGAACTAAAGTGTACAAACTCAGAGAAGATCCCAATGACAGCAAGACAGAGGTTACCGATTGTTTTTCATGCTGGAATAAATAATTCAGCTTGAACCTCCTTCACGCAGCTCAGAAGCAAGCATGTCAGGTGACTAGAGGAGGAGGCTCAGGTAGTCCTCAGACAGGAATTTTCTTGTCCACAGAGAAATAACCAATGGCTCAGAAGCCAATGTCACCACAGTTTGGTGATGTCTGACCACAACAGGCACAAAAAGTATGTGTGTGAGTAAAGCTCTCAAGAGTTTCCAAAGAATTGGTGAGGAAAGCGGGGGCAAAGTTGGCACAATATTTCAGCTAAAAGAGAACAGATGTGAGACACTTGCACAGTCTCCATAATTCACGCAAAAACACAGAGAAGGAAATGAGATAAAGGCAGCAATGTTAAAAAGAAACATCACAGAGTACCAAGCACAGTCAACACATCAGCTGTGCCATATACTCAGGAATTTTGCTTTGGCTACCAGGGTTTCAAGTGTGCATCCTAATTACAGTATTTTGGACAAATCCTGGAATAAGTGGAGGTCTCAGAGCATACGAAACTGAACATGGAGAGGATCAAATATAATGAAAATTATGACTGGAACAGAAGAATGTAAAGCTATAATGTAGTAGTACTGTATCTTTAGGGAATAAAATGAAGATATTTATTTTTATCATGACATTTTATTTTTGCAGTCTGCTGGGTGAAAGCATTGTCAGATGATATGGTAAAAAAAAGCCTTAAAAGGAATTACTGGTGTCTGTTAAAGGTACTTAATCTCACATTTTTATATGGAGAGTGAACAAATAAACAGGAAACGGTGAAAATCTCACTACCATGGGACATACATAATTCCTGACCTCAAAAACCCTGTAACTAATGGAAAAGATTCAGAGATTTTCAATCAGAAGACAGATTTCCTTGTGAAACGGTCATTAAAAAAAGGAGATGTGATTTTAGGCTTAAGTGAGAGATCATTTCGTCACAGTTAGTAAGTACCGTGTCATCTGCTAAACACGGCAGAGTTGGAAAGTAGACAGGGAGGCGTCTCCTGCCTGCTGCACTTGAGCTACAGACAAATGGTCTGAAGAAAGCACAGATTGTTCTTTTCCATCTTACAATATTAGAATAGAATAGAACAGAACAGAATAGAATAGAACAGAACAGGATTATTTCAGTTGGAAGGGACCTACAATGATCATCTAGACCAGCTGCCTGACCAATTCAGCGCTGACCAAAAGTTGAAGCATGTTATTAAAGGCATTGTCCAAATGTCTCTTCAACACTGCCAGGCTTGGGGCATCGACTGCCCCTCTAGGAAGCATGTTCCAGTGTTTGACCATCTTGTCCATAAAGAAATGCCTCCTAATGTCAAGTCGAAACCTCCCCTAAACCATCCCCACCCGTCCTGTCACTGGATACCAGGGAGCAAAGATCAGCACCTCCCTCTCCACCTCTCCTCCTCAGGAAGCTGTAGAGAGCAGCTACTGCTACTTACGAGAATGATTTTGGGGAGAATGATCACAGAACAACTAATTTTCTGTTAAAGTCTCAAGAGAAACAGAAAGAAACAAAATAAGGACATTAAGGGAATCAGCTGAATTGAAAAACTTGAAAGACTAGAGGAAATACTCCATCAGCTTAACATAAAATCATAAATACCTTTTACTATTTGTATTTCAAGAGGAAAACAAGGAGATGAAGGCAACACACTATCCATATATAAATCACCGTGTTAAACCGGATACCACGAATGAGGGTATGGATGAGAGAGGAATGACGGTATGGATGAGAGCTGACATCAGCTGAGAAGACCATACAGCTAGGCAGGCGCAATCCAGGAGGTTCCTACAGAACATCGATGATAACTTTCTGATGCAAGTGGTGGAGGAACCAACAAGGAAAGGCGCGCTGCTGGACCTTGTGTTAACAAACAAGGAGGGACTGGTGGAGGATGTGAAGGCTGGAGGTAGACTCGGCTGCAGTGACCATGAAATGGTCGAGTTCAGGATCCTGCGTGGAGGAAGCAGGGCGATAAGCAGGATCAAAACCCTGGACCTCAGGAGGGCTGACTTTGCCCTCTTCAAGGAGCTACTGGGAGGAA
>Ga0181612_120902_pt1 | contig 21236 bp, 12 predicted proteins | sample HoacroProtozoa21_FD_119630 | JGI IMG/M metagenome (GOLD analysis project Ga0181612, IMG submission 119630) | Hoatzin crop microbial communities from Cojedes, Venezuel. Combined Assembly of Gp0051906, Gp0051904, Gp0051908
CCAGAAGTACCCAAACAAACCAGGCCTCCAATACAAAATCACCTGCTTTTCTGCTAAGCCACAAACTAGAAACAAGCTGTTTTTAAAGGACATGAAAGTACAAACGATAAATGTACAAAAGACAATAAAAGGAGCGTCAAAGGACTGAAGCTACTCAGATGCCCGGAATAAACCAATAATGACAGAAATATTAAAAATACAGTTTCTGCCCTACCTTATATTTACAGTATAGGAGGGCATTCAACTTCCATACATTTAGAAAGACCTTTAGTTTATTTCTAAGCTCTGGAAACAAAGCACTTACATAAATTAATAATAAGCACTACAAAATCTATTGCAGATAAAAAGGGGAGGGAGAGTAGGGACGACTTGTGTATGTTCATCTAACTGTGAGTGCATAAATCGCCTTTTCCCAAAGTACAAAACCATGTACAAAGGCAAAGTTCAAGAGACAAATGAATAAGCACCACCAGTCTGTCGACTGTGTCAGAATTTCCCAAGCTCTCCACAGAGTTGCTCGCCTCAGCATTTGCTCACCTGGCAGAACGTGAAATTCATTTAAAGCGACCAAGCCCTGCACCCAGGCGGGTCTCCAGCTGTCTGCCTCAGGAAGCAACGGAGAGCAGAGAACGACACAGCTATGGCCAACTCCTCCAAGCCCCCACAGCCTCCGTTCCCCAGAGGCTGAAATCGCAAGCAGCCACAAAACCTGAAGTCTGAAATTTAAACAGCTAAAAACCAAAAATTAAATGCATTATGCCACTACGAGGAACTCGCATACCATGTAAGGAGCACGCTCCGGGAAAAGGCTAAAGCAGAGGTTGCTAAAAATGCAAAACGAAGGAAGAGAGCAAGGCAAAAAGTCTCCAGGCTTAAAATGCTCAGGAAAAAGACAGAATATAGTAGAGGCACTGGTTAAACAGAGTAGAAAGTGACAGTGTTGAACGCTGTCCTGTAAATATTACCTTCTGACTGGACATCAGGCAGAGGTTGAAAGTGGAAATTTGATTCACTCAACACAGTAAAGGTGAGCAAGTGAGGTTTTTCTACCCATCTACAATGTATTCGGGGGACCATGAGGTCAAAACAACGCTGTAAGCACAAATCCAAGCCGTTCTAAATACAGGTTCAGTAGCTTTACATGTAGCCCTGTGCTTCATCACACCAAATCACTGCGCAGCAAATCTTAGCTCTGAATCTTCTTGTTTATCGTCCATTAAATCTCTTTCTTTATAGCCACCTCAACTGTTCAGTTTTTATATCGCCTGCAGAGAGCTGTGCAAGAGGACATGCCCTAAAAAACGAATTGATAGCCCAGTGGGAGGAACATGATGCATAACGTGTAGGTAGCAGTATAGAACTGAACACTGAACAACGTCCGTGAGCACAACAGCCTCGACGAGAACAGGGAAAGTATCAAGCCAGAGCAGGTGAACTTTCACTTCATTGCAAATCAACAACGGAAAAGCACACTAACAAATGAGGGATGCCAGCTGTCTTGTGTTACAGGAGGAGACGCTGCGTTACAGACTCACATTCCCGAGATACACCTTGAGGTTACAGACAGCACGGTGTCAAACAGTGATTTACGCAAGGCTCCTGGCTCTAGGGTGTCGAGCAGCACGCGCTGAGGCCGGAGCATGCGCCGCTGGCTGAGTAACACTGATTAAAACAGACAGTGCTCTCAGGCAGGCGGCACCGGCATGAGCTGCTGGGCAAGGTGGAGAGAAGGAAAAAATCCTCACGTATGAGAAACATACTTAGGAAGTGACAACTGCAAAAAGTCAAAGTATTATATGGGGTTTAATGATGCTTTTAAAAAAGTAACACATAGTACTTTGTTCCCCTGTTTAAAATTATAAATACCTGGCTTGTAGGGGGTTTATTACCTCCACATTTTCTGAACGTTGTATAAAGAACAGCTAATCCAAAATCTATTTCACTTGACCCAACCAGATATTAATGGTGCTTTAAACTTCAAATAATCCACTGGGACAAATACCCCTCAGCCCCATACATCAGAGGAATCTGACTGTCCTGCAGCAGAGCTAAATCTAGCCCATTTCTCACGCTGTTGCTGCACTGCCGGCAGTCCAGGAGCAGACAACATACAGCTCTTCCAGGCTGAAGCCCTGCCACTGCCACCTGATCCAATGAGAGGGAAAAAAAGGCCACATCAGAGTAAGTAACTTCAGCCACACTGCTGGACTGCACCCCAAGAGCACCGCTGCTGTCCTGGAATATCCAGACCTTCCCCCTGTCTTCAGCTTAGTATGCTAGCAGGACAATTTAGAAAATCTGAAAATAACAACCAAGACACAATTTCCAGACACTCTTATACTGAAATAAGGTAGGTCAAGCTTTGCTGAGGTAAGATAACTTCACAAAATCACCTCATCAGATTGCTCTATTTGTCAGCTAATAAAATCACATCCAACCTTCCAAGCTCAGCAAATGCTAGAGGGGGTTGGGAAGGCAGAACTGCAGGTACTCTACTCGCTCATTTGAGAAGAAAATAACTAAATCAAGGTAATAGAGTTATCTGTGGCCGACTGTATGTGGCCCACAAATTGCTGTAGTGTCTTTAAGTATGAGAACAGCATCTTTGTGGTTGCTTTTCTGCAATTCTGTTCCCTCTGATGGTAGGTTAGCTTTCAGGCTGATATTTTATTTCTGTAGACTTAGCCAGCATTTTGCTAAAAATCCTATTCTTCCATAAATTTGCATGCTTCAAAGAGCATGTTTTTATAAGAAGTTCCCTTCATGCTCAAAAGTCTTGCTGAAAAAGAGGTTAATGCAGACTGAAAATTCTTGTGACATTACGGACCTTTTAATTGCTTACTAGACCTGCTTTGGGGCACATATTAATAGGGCAGAAGCGTTACGCATGCTCCTTCTCTCTCTCCTTGACAAACTGCCAGAGGAAGGAAAGTACTATGGTCTTGTTGAAAGGACTAGGCAATCCTTTTAAAAATCTGAAAGTCAGGAAATATAAATCAATGTGTAACTAGACTATAAGAGTAGATCATTCAGAACTGAAAATAATGCATAAAGAAAACGCAACAAGGTGCTTTACCATAGCGCTGAGCGTCTCCTCCCAATCTGGCCTCTCTCTTGGATGGATGCTTCTCTGAAGCTCTGGCACAAAGTCATCTTCTTCGGAATGTACAGAGGACTTCATCATTCTGGAAAGGAGGACAGAGGGGTTTGATACTCAGTGACAACTTCTGGGTAGTCATACACGCAGTCTGTTATGGTGCTCAGTTATGTGGCTCATATGGCAATATAAATGCTTTTATAAATCCAGAAATCTTACCGACATCTAAGCTTCCCCTACTTCCTCATTATACAAGCAGGACAAGCGCATAAATCTGGTGGAGCGAAATCTGCACCTCCTAACCAATCAATGGATAATTCTGTATAATCACTGCACAATTTGCAAGTCTTCAAACACAGGAAAATATGGAGGAATAAGTTTCAGTCCATGTCAAAAAATTGCTTACATCGCCCAGGCAAACAACTTAATAGACACATTTGACTCACTGCATGTTTTGCCTAAAACAGAGACAGCAGTCTCCACATCTTACCCTGAATTCACATCCTAAGGCCTGAGCCATCAGCTCTCATATTCTTACTGACCCTGTATGAAGGGTGAGCACCTTCACCCGCTCCGACTCTGCAGGGATGCGCTCAAATCAGTCACATTTTACCAAGGTAAACTTTTATTCAGCTAAGGAGCCATCTTTCAAATACCATATGAAGTATATTTCAAGCCTGCAGAGATCAGAGGCTCAAAATTAAAATCTAAAAAGTATTCCGGAAAGCTTCTCAGCCTATCCTTATGACAGTCCTGCTGCTACCGCCAGAGTGAGCCAATATATATTACACCTGCAGGCCATATAAATGTGCCTTTGCAGAGATTACAGCTCAGACCTGAAGTAGCAAAGGCCTGTTGAAGGTCTGGTATTATCTCATCCATTCTGCTTTCATGAAATATGAGATTCAGGCAGGCTTTTATTTTATTAATAGATCACCATTTATTTACTTAGAGTAACTGTCTTGATAACCAACACTGCATGCAGCAGGGCTGGCTTCGCTAAGTGTTAGCTGTGCTGATTTATGCCTCCGTTGACTAAAACAAAGCATGGTGAAAGGCACTTTAGAAAACTCCTTTGTTTCAGGATCAAGCTCTGAAGTTCTGAAACCCCTACATGGTGTCTGCCACAACGCCCTAAGTGGCTGGGCCAAAGCGTTTAACTCTCCTTTGCACTCTACATGCGGGTTAAGAATGAAGTAATTAACACCCACAGTAACAGCATGGCTGGGTTACAACATTCTATCCCACATAATTTTATACCTAGCTTTGTGATCACATTTCTGCTCTAATAAAAACCACATCCCAGAGAACATGGGACTCAAACCCAGAAGTCATAACGCCTCAGGCTAACGCTGCTAAACGGTTCCGTGTGCCATTCCCACCTCAAACATCACCAGTCCAAAGCACGCTGTCCCGTATAAGGCAAGAAAAAATACACCTACGTGGTGAAATCTGTATATATCTGCATGAAAACTTTCATGAAAATACCATGATTTAGAACATAGAAGTTCTAAATGCCAGCTCAGATGGGAGACTCATACCTTTGCAACATATCTGTCCAAAAGAATTTGATTTTTGTAAACCTGAAAATTTGTTGCTCAGAGTGGCAGCTCTTTCATTTCTGTTTCTTTGCTTATCAAGAGTGAGAAGATTTGGCCTGTTTCTCACAACCCCAGCTCCACCACAAGAGAAGTTTGCCACTTTGCCTAAAAGTTGAAACCTGCTGGGTGCAGAGAAAACCAGATTGTGCACCTTGAAACCAAGAGGTAAACTAAAAGAAAAAAATCCTAATTTTTTTAAATTCAACCTTATGATTTTGAAAAAGGCACAATAAGGCTTTCCTCAGGATTTCTAGATGTTTGAATTTTCCAATACTGCAGTTGTACAAAAAGATTCTAAACAAATCATTCCACAGCAGCTTTAGTCTAATGCCATCGGACAGCAGTTAGCCTAACTCCATCAGGCGACGGAATGAAAGGAAGGGGAACACGATCAAGACCCACCTTTCTACACCACGGTTAAAAGAGCCAGCTTATCAAAACGCATGCTTTCTCAGTTTAAGCACTCGAAAATAATGAGATTGAATTTACAACTTTATCAGCACTTTGGATTACAAATGAATTTACTCCACAACTCCTCAGGCTTATGGCAATTCCTCCTGGATTTCTCATCAGAAATCTGGTTTCCTTTCCAGAAGCAGATTTTCTGGATGTCTAAAATGTCGCCAGTAACGCAGGGCTGCCCGGGGACACAGCTCCTCCTGCCATTAGGCAAGCAAAATTCACAAGCTTTGACTACGCTCTCTGCCAAACTACCGACCTCCATTCACACAAAGTCCCTGACAGGCCATTTAGGTTCAGTGTAAGGCAGGCATCACTTTCTAGAAAATTTACCCACAAAGCAGGAGAGGGCAGAGATCGGTAATTAAGATTATAAAATCGATGTCCACAAACACGCTATATGTATTACACAAGCTCTATGCTTAGCCTGGTTACAGGGAACACTATTTCAGTTACTCCTGGAAAGATGCTTCAAATACTGGTGTTGCCTGTGGTGGTAATATAAAGTGAGCAGAAGAATACGCCCTACTATAAAATAAGCTCAGGAATTGGGCCCATGCTCTGGATCTCTGCCCTCATAGTGAACAAACATGGAAGTCATAGTACCCAGCCCTTTTTACTAGGCTCCAATCTATTTACTCACATTATTTGTTTAATCTGATTACGCCTATAAAACTCCACGACAACCTCTTCCCAAACCCTTCCCTCACTGAGATTCTGAAATACAGTCCAATTATTCTTCCTAATGAAGGTGCTCTGGACTTTCACTGGTAATAAGAAAAGCTCTGCGTGTAAAATTGCATATTTAAAATAGTCAATTCTTTGAGCATTTGCCAGATTTGCTTAACAGAATATTCTACTAGTGATGGAAATACTTCATCACAGTACCACAAAAAATATTGGAAACTATTTTTCAATAGATTTTCTCTCTAACACAATTATAAACATCCAATAACCTTCTGTAAATCCTTATTAATCTTTAATAGTAACTATTTAATTCCATGCAATCTGAGACGAGACCAAGGAAGGCTGAAGATGCTATAGGTAATATTAGTCCCTTATAGATTAAGTCTAGAGGCTTTTTCCTCCCTGCCCCTGATTTGGATGAAGGAAAACAACCTTGTGAGCTAGCAGCACTGAAACATGGACAGGAGTAGGGCCAGACAGGGGGAAGAAGAAGAAGAAGAAAAGCAGCTACTCAAGACACTCCCCTTTTTACATTCTTTCAACAGACTTCACAAGAACTCTGCATTCTCAAGGATGACACCGAGAATGAAACCCAAGCTCAGGGTCCCAGGGAAAGCTGTCATGAAAAGATTCACAGGGCTGGCATCCATCTGCAACACCACGTCTAAGCATTACTTCATCGTACAGCCTCAGCTCATCTTCTGGACTTTCTGCAGCAACTCAGAGATTCATCATCAAAGACGCAGCCCTGTATTTTGTTGGGAGCCCCATTATAAGCCCCAAAATGAGAAACCAGTGACAGCGTAACTGGGAAAGAGCCACACTGGTTGCAGTCACTGAAGGGATCACCAAAAATGTCCTCTGGGCATGGAAAACCTTAGAGCCACACAGCTGGGGGAAGGGACCTTTCCAGCAGTCAGACGTTGTGCTTTTCTCTGGCGTTACCCCAATGCCACTTCTTCAACTGCTTAACAGCTCTGATGTCCTTCAAATGAAATCTGACACCATTATATTAATAAAAGTTCGGCTGTGTAGAGGCCATTAAGCAATCTCTCTTCAGATGAATGAATCCTTCTTCATTGTAAATTGAGAATCAAATGTACTGGAACAAATGTTTACAGGACATTTCACAAAAGGCACAGCCCGCATTCCCACCCATTCTTTAAAGTTCCCTGGGCGGTCAGGTTGATGAATTTCAAGTCACAGCTTGCACATCATACAATTATATCAAGAAAACATCTAATGTCCTTTTCCATGTTCTTTGCTGGTCCCATCATTTATGGTGGGACCATATTTGCTTATCAGGAATTAAAATATTTCGGTGCTGTTCTCCTGTGACTGTGGCCCTGCGTTACCAGGCATTAAGTCCCACCCGCACACACTAAGCAGCGTATGGCAACACCTCACAGGGCGGAAAGCACCTACAACAGATAAGCACAGATGCTTTCTAGGATGAGTAAATTAATCTTCAGCCTGATGCCCACCAACTCTACTGCTATGTTGTGTTTATAATATTGTAAATATTGAACACTACTTCTATTAGACAATAACCTTCCCTGCGGGTTTGAAGCAGACCCGCACCCACAAACATCAAGTGTTTCCACACTTCCGTTTGCACAAGAGAGAAAGAATCATAAAAAGTGGGTATGTAGAAACAAGTCCTTTCTACATACATACATAGAGGGGAGGAGAAAGGACACAAACTTCAAAATATTCTGTGATTCCTACAAGAATGTTTCTTCCCCTTGTTTAGGTCGTTTGGCACGTACCGTGTCCCACTGGTAGACCACAACACAGTTGTCACGGACCTGATGGCATCTAGATGCTGACGACACGCAGATTAACAGCTCTCCTCTGGGAGGACACGAGGGCGCTGACAAATTACTTTCAGAGGTGCCCGATGGTTCGAAAGCCATGTGCTAGCGTGGAAGCACGCCGCATTCTGAATGTCAGCCTCCTCGTGTGGGGCAGTTAATTGTCTGCTTGACAGATACTCATTTTGGACCGGCTATATATTTTTTAAATTAAATGCCAAGCGTGTTCTTTAGGTTGTGCTCCCCTATGGGGACACTGGGCGTTTCAGCGTTCCTTGCTGCTTCTCCCTCAAACGGTTTTTCTTTCTGACCTCAATTTAGGAAGTGACAGCCGATGATAACTGATTTATTAGTTTATTTATTATTTATATAGCACTGTTGTTGTGCCTGGAGACTTATCAGCCAATGTAAAAGCACAGCTATTCCCTACAGTACCAACGATTCAAGAGGGTTTAGAGCTCCACAGAATGTGCTTTTTCTGAGATACAAATTTTACCCAAAAAGCAAAATTTAAATAAAGCCTGTGCTGACACAAATCTATACTGAAAACCAATGAGCTTCAAACACTAGCTGATAAAAACTGGTTATTTATGCCACTCAAATAATTTGCACAAAAGGCCAAAATAACAGAGTCTTTACCAGGCACTAAAAAGGACCTACAGATCCAGCCTCGCACTGCCTGCAAATGCAGCGTGCAGGGAACTGTACATCCACTTGGCTCATCTTCCTTGCTCCTAGCAACCATGTTTGCCTTCAGTAAGCACTCTTCAGTTTGCCACCGTTAACAGGCACCGCTCAAGAAAGAGGAGAACAGCAGATAGCAATCAAAACAGAATTGCAAAGCAGTACTGCAAGTCCGAGAGTCACGAGCAGTGCTGTTTGGCACCAGTACAAGAATGAACGAGATATTTTGTAGACAAATGAGATTTGGGTCTACTTGAGGCTTCAGCACTTCACTACAGTTGAGCCACAAGTGCAGAACCCTCTAATGCTGAGCATATGAACCCCTCAAGGCACAGCGTAACAGCCTGCACGCAGCACCCCAGTCTCTCCCAGTGTAATCAAGTACAGTTTCCAGGATTCAGTCCCATAACTCTCAGTCACTGCATGGAAAGGTAAGCCAACAGTGAATCAATAGAGAAATACCTTGAAAACGCTGCCTTAAAGGGTTTAAAAATAAGTTGATCAAGATGAGGAGTCACAATGCTACAAAGAAAAAAAATATGTAAAGAACTGTGGATGTTGCCATAAAATATATAACAGCGGACATAAGACGACTCTTCAGATCATCTGGGTTGCCCCTTATCAACACGAGGAAAGGTAGGAAAACTAGGAAACAAGAACTGAGATCTGGCCCAAAGCTTTTCAACACTTGGGCGTGAAGATGGAATCAAGTGAGAAACACTGATACATCTTCATTTCTGACCTCAAACTTTTATCATGCACACCACAGAGAAAAGAAAAAAAAAAGGGGAAACGTCATGAGATAAATCGGAAAAAACCAAAACGCACATAACGCTCCCCCAACCGAATGTTCCAAGTAAACTCTCTGTCCATGACATTAAAACTAATACAGTGGAAAGGAAGAAAATTGTCATGCAATATGGAAAGCAGAGATAGCTCAAGAGCCTCAGGAAAAATGAAACAAGAGATGAGAATTGAAGGCTGACAGTGCTGACCTGAAAGAAGATTGAATTTCCCACATTTTAAATCAGCTTTGTCAATACCTTACTGATTACATGATGCCCACCTGTATCATATAAAACCAGATTTCGGAAGTCTGACTCAAAGATCACATAAAGTGAAGACAGAAAAGGCCTACAAGGTCAGCTTAAAGCACACCTCATAAATAAACAAATGGTAAATGGATTGTATTTAATCGTGGACCACAAAATGAAAACCTGCCATAACTAAATGGTTTACTGTGATCGATTCTACAAAGCTGAAAGCTGTAATTGCTACTTTTGATGGAAGTTCATAGTCGGGGAGCCAGAATTCAATTGTCTGGGAAGCTATTGCGCAACAAAAAATAACAGAGTAACAGTATATTACAATGAGAGAATATTTTAAAAATCATTTGAAAGAAATATCATTCAAATATCAGTAAGCACAAACCAAACTAAATTCTCCATGGACTACCTGTGCTAATAAAGAAGTACTTATTGCCTAGTTTCAAAAGTTCAGATCAGTGGTTTTCAACTTGTGGTCTGTGGATCTGCGAGGGTCTGAGAACTACTGGTATGGGTGAGCAGAAGCTGAAAAAGAGAAAAAAGTTCATTGCTGCTATGCAGCTACTCAGTAAGCGTGCACCTTTCACCAATGGTGCACTTCGCAGGCAAATTTGTACACGTGCCCAAAGAAAGACGGCTGGAAATCACCAAGCTATGGGAACAGAGATCTTAACAGGATCATCACTATTACACAGACAGATCAATTCCATTTTAATTATTGTGATTGTTTTCAAAAACAACTCATGTAAATTACAGCTACAAAACCAGTTTTCAAATACTTTACAGTACCAGAATTTCTAGCTTACCCAATTTTCAAATTTCAATCTGCTAAGATCACACCTACACCCAGGGAATCCCAGTTAGAGGTCACCTACACACGGTGATAGAGTTCAATCGTGTAATCCCAAACACCAATTATTGTTATTCAACTCTAGAAGGCAATTTACAAGGTCAGAAAAAAAACCTACTTCATGCATTCTTTTAGCTCTGGGGTTGCTATTCCTATGAAATATTTTTTAAAAGGAGGAAAAAAAAAAATCACTTTTCCACTTGATGTGCATCACCATCTGTTAAATTAGATTCTCAGCTGTCTGTCAGCAGAGAAATCTCTCTCTCTGAGGAAGAATAAAACTTTTTTGTTTGCACTAACCTTTAAGAATATATGACATTAGAAAAACATACTTTTGAAATTAAAGATAGGAAGTTTGAAATTAAGATCTTTTTAAAAGCAGCAGTATCATTTGATTAATTTTTAAAAATGCCAGAGTGCACATCTAGTCCTTCCACTGTTCATATGCCTCTACAGAGGGAAGCAGAGAGGGCCAAGAGTGCTGCAGAGATTCATTAACGTATCGGTTTCTTGCCCTGGTCCAACTCTCTGGACATGCTTTAATACCAGCTCCAATACAGCCAGACAGTTAAGCTATCTTTGCTCAAGGGTTTAACTGAGTTTTCAGACTTCAAAATATCCGTCTTGCTTATTAATTTGCAAGACTATTCAAACCACATTTTCTGCGCTGCCAAAGAAAAGTTGCATGAACAAGATCAGATCACCTGGAATTTAAAACCTGTGGGCAAACAGGCAAGTCTGGGTAGCACAGTCCCTGTTTTGGCAAAAAAAAACATCTTCAGGTGCAACAGGCAGCCTGTCTCGTCTCGGTAACTGCCTTTTTTTCCTCGATTGATTTCTCGGTATCCCCAACACGACACACCCCACACATCACAGAACCCCTTCTGACCCTCAGCTGCAACAGCAAAGCCCCCCAGGGCTGCAGGTGAATGTTCCAGTGCTTGAGGGCACTGCCCGTGTTCTCGCTCAGGCGTCCTCGGGATGGCTGTCAGCGTGCCCTGCTCTCCTCAGCCAGCCACGGTAGTTCTACCAGCAGGACCTCGACACCACCCATCAGGCTGGAAGTACCTTCAAGGTGACAAATAGCTGACCACTGAAGAGATGCTTTCCACACCCAGCGAGAGGCAAGGAGGGATGCCAAGATAGGAGAAGCCAACACCATACTATAAACCAAAAACTGTTAATTGTTTGTCCCTCAAAATACGGTTCTGTAGGTACACTGTAAGATCAACCCCAAAACACCTTAGGTAAATCTTCTCTAAATCTTAAAGCAACAAATAGCAACTGGGGGTCAACAGACCCACCTTCTTTTTATTCTGCTCTTTGGCCATAGTTTTATTGCTTCTTGTCTCACCCGGTTGTTTTATGTCTCGACTCAGTAACACCCATCTCGAAGCAGGTAAGTAAGCACAGAGATATGTACTTCATGCTCTGCAAGGGACTGGAACATGTGCCTGAGGGCTTTGTTGAACTGGGCTGTAATAATCTGCATTCAGGTTTTGCATAACTGGCATTTCTTTAAACACTTTATGAAAAGAGTAAGTTCTTGGAATATTCAGCTTTTACAAGCTCTGAGACATGTTCTTAGTTATTAAAAAGCTTTATAAAAATAATCATAGAATCCTCATGCTTTTGCATACATGTATTACTGAACAAACCCGCACTTTTATTTGGCAACACATAAAAGCCATTGTTTTAGTAGGTATTTGCCATTTTCCTTCAGGAGAATACAGTGACAGTAAATAAAAAAAAAGTCCTGAGGAATAGGTTTCTCTTATCGCTTTTGCCCAGTATAAGAAAAAGAATTAGGAAATCACTGAACAATCAGAATCACTGAGCTGTGGCTTGGACTTCTTCTGCTTTATTCAGGAACACATATAAAAGTATTGAAGAAAATTACCTCTAGGGAAAAAGAGTACTAACCTCTCATTTACAACTAATAAATCGCCAAAGGCAGCTCTAAAGTTTCAACATAAGAGAGAGATGGGGAACGATGGCTGCTCCTGCCCTTCCTGCTCCACTGAGAAATCTAAACCTGGGCACCACCAACAAAAAATCCTCGTGGGCCAGTGGCAGCAGGACACCCTGCCTTTGCGTCTCTCTCCCTCCCACTGGCCACGGTCTGAATGAGCCACGCTCCAACCCTGGCACAACAGGGCTCAAATGCCTGCCACTTGCCTCCCTCCTCCAAATGACAGCAAGTCAGGTACCATCTCGCCAAGCTCTTGTTCAAAACCTGTTCCCCACGCTTCCTTTGCAACCTCCCTGGTCTGTCCGCCTTGTTTGTTAAGATTATGCTTTCTTCTGGGCCAGCCCTTCATCTCATGTCTTCCCCACAGCCCAGCAAAAGCAGTTCTGATCTTCACTGGGGTCTTCAAATACTACCGTAACACAGAGCAGTTATAAAACCCATCTGCTTGCAGCTCATCCAAATGCAGCAAAGAGGAAGGTACACCCCAAAACTGCAAAGCACGGCCTAAACTGGGATCCGAGGACGTTCACATCTGGGCTGGTCTCTTGTTTGTTTGCAGTTCAGTGCCAATGCAAGGCCATGGTAAATTTAATCTTTCCTCACAGAAGCATATACTGTGAAAATGATGCTTTCAGCACACGGAATGATCAACTGCAATCAACTAATCAGTTACAATTAGCCTCGCATGCTCTTAAGTGACAACTGTTCATAACATGAAACAACATTTAAAACTCGTCCAGTCAGCTAGCTGCTGGGAAGGGAAATCCCTGCTCTACCGGAGCCGGTCGCCTCCCTAGAGCTAAACTTTCTGTCGATCCAATACACCGCAAACGTGACTCTGTACGCACGGTTTCGCACAGTCTCGTCATGGCACACACTGTGGAAGCAGCCAGGGAAAAAAAACCCTCCAAAGTAGACTTGCCAGTGAATACTCACGTGAAAAAGAATGGAAATGAACTCTGGGACACCAGAACTTGATTAGCTGAACAAATAATAAAAGATAAGCAGAAGCAAATAAATGAAGAGTAGTGCCAGCTATTCTGACTGTAATAACTAGTCTTAACTGACTGGTGGCCCTCACATCGTATTTACAGCAGCACTCCTCCTACCCATTCTACCATCACTCCATGTCAATGGTATCAACAGCAATTACGAAGCTGCTCAGTCCTTTACTACGTCTAGAAATCACTACTAATACATTTCACTAATATTATTCCTCCTGGAATGGCATTAAAAGGAGGCCTACAACTACAGTAAGTCATCAGGGATAGATTTAACCAGGTAGGGGTCATATGGGCATAATATGTGCAAAGTCATACTGTAATTATTTCTCAGCAGTAGAGACGTGTATCACAAACGAACAGGTCGTTCTGAGGCTAACCCAATACTGGAAAAGAAAAGCACTAACCAGGACAAATCTGCCTGGGCCACCCACCTGCTACTCGCATTTCTGATGCACGAGATGAGGAAACGGAAGTGGCAGCAGTGCAATAAGGAAGCCGTAGGGGTGACAAGCGGAAGCAGTATGGACACAGACCAGAAGATAAAGGAGCTACAGAGGTCAAAACGTCTCGCAGTGGTTCAGAATACATTTCCATTCTTACCTTCTGCAGAACCAGCACTACAAACAGGCCCGGTGCTGATGCAGTCTTTAACAGTCAAAAAACATTTACTTTGCCCTTTTAGAGTAATTTGCAATTGTTAAGTATCTTTGTCAGTGACTAATAAAATAAACCCAACATACAGGAAAGAGATCATTGATCTCCCTCGCCTTGAGTTCTCGAGGATACAGCTGCAAGCACTACTGTCCAATCATTTCTACCTTCAACACCCACACATGCATCTTTGGTACAAAAGCATTCGAGCTGGCACACATGTCTGCTGTGAATGGAAACCCTGCTGCTAGGCTTCCTGCTGCCACGGAGATGAATAGAGAAAGAACAATTAGCCAAGGCTTCAGTCTAATTTAGATTTATTTTTCTTTCTGGAGGAGAGACTGAGAGATGGTACATCATAAAACAAAAACATTAACTCTAAAGGCTACTCAGAGGAACACAATACTGAAATACCATGTGTAATCTATATTATAAGGACTTCTGATACTAAATGCTATCGTTTGTGCCTAGTGACCCCAATTACACGAAATGCTGTACTTGGATATGCCAGGAGACTACAGAACATCAAGGCAAGGACTATCCAGGTCAAAGCAGACAAGAGGTGAGCAAAGAGAACACCTCCATCCATTTTCCAAAAACCCACAGTAACTGACAGCTCCAGTAACTTGTCCAGTGTTTCAGCGGAAGACTGAGCCTGAAGTGGGCTTCAGTTTCAGTTACTAACCACAAAGGCCATTCACAGCAGCAGAGCTTTTATCCTAAGGCACGTAAATACCAAACCCCTTATCAGGGCCTGAAGAATCAGGACAGATGGAGGACAACACCCTCTTGTGCAGACTAGAGGACCAATCCTTGCCACAAAACATTCTAATCTGATGCAGCAGAGAGCAAGAGCCCAGCCCAGCTCCCCAACAGATAATCAGGGCGCGCTCTCCGAGAATACAGTTGCACAGGCTCAGGAGAGTGTTGAAGTCGGCTGTTTCCCAATCTGTGGCTCTGACCACTAAGGTTTTACGCAACACCTCCTCCTCTCCTTTCCGCATTACCTTCTGAACATCTTTCAAAAAAGAGAGAGAGGGAGAGAAAGCAATAAGCGACGTACAGAAAGGCTTACTAGGACCACTAAACACAGAACTACAGCTGCAGGTATCAGTGCTATCAAAGCACGTTGCAGCACAGCTTCAGGACAGTGCTCTTACCCAGGTTTCCATCACAGCCTAAGAAGGGGGCAGCTCCCCACCTCTCCCCAGCCACCTGATGACCCATCTTCCCCCTGCCAGCAGAGGTGCTTGCCCTTCTCTACAGACACTGCCCTGGAGGAAAAATAAATAAATTTTACAAAGGACTGGCAAAGCACACAGCTACAAGAACTCCTCTTGGCCTAATGAAAGTGACAGGGGTGGAAACGCCTCCTTCAGCCACAGCATCGTCTCAGTTCACCCGCGCTCGGATGCAGTTTCACAAAGAGGGGATGAGCAAGAGCTTAGCACACTCCTCAGAGACCACCTGCTGACTTTGGCCACCCCCTGACTTGTGAAGCCTCACGTGGGGTTTTGCAGATCCCATCCTGATGTGTACATGTGTCTCTTCATACTGAGTGAAGAGAATTTGGACATTTAGCTTTGCAAATGCTGGAGCTGAGGACCTGAGGTTGTAAGGGTGCTGCAATGCTTCATCATGCAACACCAGCCAAATCCTTTGGGAATGCCAGAGCTCAGAAAAAGAATAATTTTGCTGGTGGGTGTTCTTTCTAATTAACTAGGGGGGAAGCATCTGAAACACAAACACTTCTTGGGGAAAAAAAAGAGGTCAAGCTTCTTTTTTCTTTTTTTAAATTTGAAAAGCAAATTACGAGCAATAAAAATGAAGCATTACAGAAAGAACGTGTGACTAAGAACAAGGACAGTTTAAAATTGGAAAAATGTCAGCCAGGAATTTCAGCCTTTTAAAACAAAGCATATTAATTGGACTACTTCACAATTCTGTGGTTTTAGTTAACCTCTTTAATTTCACATCAGGCAGGCCAAGAAAGTCCCTGAAACACCAACCCAATAGACAAGACTGAAAAGATATTCAAAGCACAACAAAAAGAGGACCCCATTTCTAATGCATTAGAGAAGGTGAAAAATATGAAAGGTAAACATTGCCTAAGCAGATGCCAGCAGTGGAATGTATGAAAAGGCAGAAGCAAACAAGGGTTTTTGTCCCCTCAGTTATGCGATAATACGTCTGCATTCGCAGGCTGCCTCTCTGTAAGGAAAATAAATAATTTGAAAACGTTAACATCATCACAGGAATAACAGCTTACTGAGCACAGGACAAATTCTACCATTAGTACATGCCTCACTCACCCTGATCACAGAGAGATACCATGGGACCATCTGAAAGGAGTTCCGCTGGGCAGAAGTGCTTGAAATGAGTGCAGTTATATTAAATGTAAGAGGAAAGAAGAAAGGTACGTGACAAACCGATTCAAGACTCCAGGAAGCAAGCCACACAAATGACTGTTGAGTTGTGCAATGACTCAGCAGGAAAAAAAAAAAAAAGAAAGAGAAAAAAAAAAGAAAAAAAAATAGCAGCAGATAGGAGAGTCTTCTCCATACGAAATGACAGCTACCATCAAAAAATAAGTAAAATAAATAATTCAAAATAATAAGAGTTCCCAGCTGGAATTCTGCCTAGTCCCATAAGCTCCGCACACAAAGTTGTTTCTCCAGATCGGCCATTCTTGCTCACCCTTTGCAGCACACCTGAGCAAGCAGAGGAGCAGGAAACTGAGCTGGCTTTAACCCTTGCTTCACCCCTACCTCTGCCTAGGTAGCTGTTTCTCTACAAAGAGAGTGCTTTGAGCAACACGATGGGAAGCTAAAGCCAGGACAAGAAGTCAGATAAGCCCTTAGAAAGAAAATGTCAGCCCGGGGAATCCAGCACAAACTCAGAAAGAAGCAGGAGCATGGTAAAGCAGGAAAGTCACCGTCCCCCCTGCCCCCCATCTCCTGTCCTGTCAAGCCATCGAACACTGTCGAGACAGAAAGATGACATTTCTGCATCTCCTCTGTTGTTCTCCTGAGCAACTAGCGTGACATTTCAGCTCCCATTTTACTTGCATAACTTTACAGGACGGCTCTCCCATGTCTGTTGAGGCTCAACAGCTCTCCCTGAAATGGCAAGGTTAAATGTAATCTGTTAAACATAGATACCGTAGTCCAACCAGATGGATGAGGCAAGTCAAGCTGTGCAGATTTCACTGCTCAGTTTGAACACATTCTCGCACTTGTTCTCTCCTCTACAAACCTTTATGCAAATAGCTTTTCAAGAATACTTAATCCTCCACCCTCCCAAATTACCACTGAAGCATTACTGTCCCTTCGGCCTGGAACCCAGCTGCAGGAGAAACACCAAAGCGTTCAGGCAGCTGCCTGGCTTGAACCACAAGGTAAAGTTCAGTGAAATTTAAGCAGATGCTTACGTGCTTTGCAAGGCTGGGTAGGAAAAAAAAAGTATCAGGTAACTGTAATTCCCTTCCATCATTCTTCACTTGCAAACCAATCACTTGAAAACACCATGCCTTATCGCTTCCTTCTCTGCCTTTAAAACCACTCCTGGCGTGGCTCCACCAGTATAAATTCTATGCGGTGTCTCTGCTGCCATTTTGCTCATGCATCAGGGTAATAAAAGATGAGAGGATGTCAATGCCTTCTCTGTGCAACAGAATGTATCTGTGTAATTATGCTGGCTAAAGCGGGGAACTATAAGGTCAGAGGGGAGGGGAGAAAAGGCCAGAAAATCTGCCTAGGGCAGCTGAACAGGTAACAGTACTTCGAATGAGTCTCTAAATGCTTTCCTCTGCCACCAAACCACCCTTTATGGCTAACACAAGGCACTGTGCACCCCCACTGCAGAACAGAATCAAACCCTGCTGAACCGAGGCGAGGAAAGCTGGGCGTTACAGCTAGCACATGAAAGCAGATGCTTTCGTCCAGCTGAACGGCCAGCAATCAGACGGCAGGAGCAAGATGCACCCTGGACTGTCGTGTCAAAATAAGCTGCAGTGAAAAACAAGAAGGCATAGTGGGGAGAGTCACCACATCTGCAACATCGTCCTGACACCTGAGTCAACATCCACCCCTCCCCTGCCCCTTGGGCAGAATTCTTCTAATTCAAGGGGTTGGGAGGGAAAGCTAACAAACAAGGACAATCCTGCTTACAATTACCCACAGCCACTAAGTTCACCTTTCAATCCTGTTTTAAAAGGCCAACAGGAATAAAATAAAATTTTGCCCTGAAATAAATTTTATACTTGAACCACACAGTCCTTCACAATTAAGTCAAAATGTTCCTGTAAAATAGCTACTTCTGTTACCCTTGCTTAAAAAATGGTGTAAATAATGCACAAGAAGACTCAGCCCTGGCTGAGCCAGTAAAGTCTAGATTAAAACCCGAGAGTCCCGGCTGCCTTCTTGCCTTCCTAACAGCCTTCTCTCCATAGAACGGGACCAGGGACAACAAGCTTTTGTTGACAACCTGCTTACACACGAGCAGCACCAACACACAGAAACACAACATTTCTCCACACCAGTCACTCCCCACACAGTGGGCAAAGAAGTTACTGGGAAGAGAGAGCTGGCAGACTTCTCTCTCACAGGTGACACGGCATACAGAGCATTAATTGGGTTTTTTTCAGTATGAGTAAGGTAAAAATTCATTCCAGTTCCTATTGCATCACATCAGAAGCTGGAATATTTCACTGCAACCTTTAATTGTCCTGACTCATGCTGTCAGTAATAAAATGTCCTCCTGGGAAAATAAATAAATAGACAAATCAAGCCTTAACTGATTTGGTAAAGTACCTACCAGTGAAAGCACACCAAATGATCATTTTTAAGATATTAAAAAGGGTTGCAGATGCAATATGCTAACCTAGAAGGACAGGTGATGAACAGATTTATGGCTTTTTCAGTTTGACAGAAATAAAAAAAAGAAAGTGTGGATCAGCTTTTGAAAGCATTTGTCTCAGGCACCCAAGGGTAGTCTGGAAAATGAAAGCATTTCTATTATGTTGGCACTTGTGCAGAATGGCAGGATAATGAAGTGACCGGGCTATTAGCCTTCCCAAAGAAATGAGATAGTGTTGAAAGCAGCGCACATTAATTTCAGTGCCCAGGAAAATGGCAGTAAACAGTGCTCTTCAAGCTTTTTTGCTCCCCTCTCAGTAATCATGATGATTTCAGAACTGACACTTGCAAAAGAGAGTGTTTAGTGCATAATAAATAACTCAGCGAAAAGAGAAGTCTGTGAGAGAACAGGTTAAGAAACACAGAAGGTAAGAATACAGCGAACAAAGGAACAGAGTTGTAAGATTTAATGCAACTTCCAGGGAACAGAGCAGCCTGACAGCACTTCCAAAAGCCTCCTGTTGAGGACTGGGCTTACAGAGCAGCCAAACAGCTAACAAAACATCACGGGAAGCCAGCTGCCCGTTCCCCGCTCCTCACATCACCTCCTCACTACCGTAACGCTCGGAAAAGAAAGCTCCTCTTGTCATGGGAAACCCAGTGCAACAAAACCACGACTACAACCATCACTAAATCTCCCTACCAAGGAGGAAAAACGCTCCAAGAGGGAGAGGGGGAAAGATGAGGAGTCTGAAATAGGACGGCCTGACCTGAACTGCAAGTGCACTGGAATTCGGCTTCCAAGCCACAGGTTTGAGCACAGTGTGGGTATGGGTTTCCTAAGGCCACTTCTTGTGCTTTAGAAATCTGTCTGATACAGAGGCTGAATCTCTCTCGTTTCATGAGAAGGTTCATTTCGGAGCCAGGCTCCTCTCCCTACCCTCCCACAGACAGAGGCTGGTGGCTTCCCAAAGGGTCATGACTTGGTTATCTGCATCTCCCTCTCCGCCCTGGTTTCATCCCCTCGTGCGCCTGATGCTCACGGGCAGTTCAGAGAGTGAGACACTATTCCATGTGACAGCCCCAGCCAGAGCTCCTTCCCTCCTCTGCTGGTATTGCCTTCCCACAGACAAACGAGCTCACGGAAATGCTTGTTGCAAACTTTGATCGGAAGTGGGGTTTTTTTTTAAATATTGTTTCCTCATTTGGAGAAACATTTGTGGTATCTACACAAGTTGTTCTCTATGTCAAACAGTGCATAAAAGAAGAATCAGCTGCTCTGTTCTTATTAATCAGGTAATTAGCCAAAGATATTTTACACTTAATAGAAGACTTAGCAATATGTTTCACAATAAAACTCTTGGTACTCTTTTCCATGAGTTTTCTAAGATCCTCGTAGGTAACTATAAAAGTCTTTAAAGCAAAATTTGAATGATCTCTGAAGTACATCAGCATCCTCTTCTAGTTTGCTATGCCTTATTTTTCATGTAGAAATGAACAGGCAACACCATCCAGACCTGATGCTTCCATTTAAGTTTTGGAAAACCTACAGAAGGGACCATGGTTAGTAAAAAATTACAACCTTTTCCGTTCCTGGATGGAGATGGACGTCATCTTGAGTTCCCATTATATAGTTCAGGCTTTCAACAGGCTCTTGCTTTACTGTAAATGGAAAGATAATTAACTATGTTCTCTAAAAAGGACATCCTTTTGTTTTCCCAGCACGTGCAAACAGATCTAATACACTGTTAGAATAGAAAAAGATCTCCTACCACACAAAATGTGTTTGCACTCGAAACTTTCTGCCAGGCCACACTAACACCACGACAACATTGCCTACTTTTTCAGTTACTGTAAACAGCTAGCACCAATCCTTTACACACAAAGCAACGCAGCCAGAAATGGAGACAGAACACACTGCACCAACTCCTTTCTCACATTTGATGTGTTACTCTCCACCAGCACACTGCCACACGCTTCCTATTGCACAGATAGCTGGTCAGGTTCAATTAATTTCTTTTAGCACACTCAGGATGCCTATGCAGTAATAAGAGGTAGTGAAAAGCATCGTTTTTATTAAGTTTTGAGGTTCACAATAGTAGCAAATTCCTTGATTTGCATGTTTTTCCTTCCTGTTCTGTTTGTAGATTGTGTCAGAAAATGTCAAACGTTAATGGGAACTGTTTCTCTGATTTAGCTAACTTAAAGGGAGCTGGGAAAGGGGAATGTCTGTGCCAGGATTGGAAAAGGATGTTTGAGAGACAAGGCATGCGATCAGCAGACTTATGAATAGCATAATTAATGGAATCGGCAAAAGCAGGTACAATTGACCTAATCAGCTTACACCTGCACATATCCTAACGCACTATATATTAAACTCATTCGCTCCTGGCATCCTTTGAATTCCTAATAACTATTTTTCCAAAGACAGTTTCATCTCATGAATGAAATATATATGTAAAGGTAAAGTCGTTACGAAGAGCGGGTACATAACAAGTAATAAAAAGCAGTTGCA
>Ga0181612_170779_pt1 | contig 21234 bp, 15 predicted proteins | sample HoacroProtozoa21_FD_119630 | JGI IMG/M metagenome (GOLD analysis project Ga0181612, IMG submission 119630) | Hoatzin crop microbial communities from Cojedes, Venezuel. Combined Assembly of Gp0051906, Gp0051904, Gp0051908
ATGTGCAGATACAGTAGCATATGCCAAATTCACCAGGGATGGAGCATTCCAGTGGGTAAAGACTGGCAGAGCAACAAGAAACACGGGAGTGGGAACTCGGTGTTTTCCTTGCCATGGAAATGCGACAAGTGCCTGGTTCTTGCATCAACCATGGCAAATCCTTGTGACTTTGGTCCTGTGGAGATGAGCCTTACTCAGATGCAAAAGGACAAGTAAGAAAAACGTGTGAGTTACTGAAATTCTTCTTATACTCCAGTGGCAGCAGGCGGGCTTTATAAGGGTCACGAGGCTTCCAGGCAGCAACGGGAGCAGAGGAGGGAAAGGAGCTTTGCAGAACTGCCCTCCCTCCGCGATCAGGGGCTCTGCCCCACGCGCAGGCTCGCAGAGCCCCGCTGCTGGCCAAGGCGCTGCCACCCCGTGGGCTTGGGCTACCTGGTGGCTGCACACCTCGGAGCACCACACGCAGGTCTTACTCGCTGCCAGGCTGTTCCCTCTTGCGAAGGTGCTCACAGTCTGCACGTTATTTGACACACCACGAGTAGCAGTGCAAAAGTTACCAGCTGCCAGTAACCAGTTAGCAGCTGAAAACATGTAAAGTCAAGGACGTGCCGTACAGATAACACAAAAACCTGCAATGAAATCTGTCAGGTTTGATGTTTTAGTGTCCTGATTAACCAGACATCCCAGAGAAATGTAACATGGAAAACTGGATTTATAGCAGAGTCATCTATTTCTAAGCTGCCATGTGAAAACCATAAACCAGATTCATTAGCACCTCTGGCTGCTGCATTTTCTACATAAGCAGACCATACATGAGTAATGGTCTATAAAGCCAAAAACAGACGCACAAAACCCCCAGAGTGTGAGGACCAGGCTAACAATATTAACTTCAGCGATCAGTATACCATGACCGCTTGATTTGTAGAGAGCCCTCCAACACATCTAAATAAGTCTCCACACTGCCTTTCATTGTCTGTGACTGAAAAGGCAAATACATACAGTAAGCCTTAGTGTCCAAATCTGTTTTAAAAATATAATTCTGTAACAGAACTAAACAGCCAGCATGAAGACACCTAGACTTCTGCATAAATTGTAAGACTAAGAGTCTGATGTCAGAGTAGGTCATTCACATCAGTTTTGCTGTCTGCACCACCATTCGCTGCCTCTAGTGATTTAAAACAAGATTTGCAGTTTTGACATTTTCTTCCTAAAAAGGCTCTCACAGACTTGTCAAGTGTGCAGTGCTGCCTTCTACCTCCCTTTTATAACCACCCTCAGAGCCAGTCATTTATCAGAGTTGTGAGCAACGACTACTAAAAAGCTGCCCAAAGACAGTGCTCACATACAAAAAAAACCAAAAGCCTTTCCCAGTGCCCTCACCTTGCAGAGTCTTTTACAAAGTCAGTGACAAATGCCACCCTCTGCTTCACACAGGGGTAAATAACCAGACAGGCAACAAAAGATTAGGCCTGAGACATACAGAAAAAAGAATTTTCAATCTTACCTTCTGCACGTTGGGCTTGATGCACCGAACAAAGAAAGGATTTGAAGAGCTCAGCGTCGCCATCAAAGAATGAAGCGATTCCTAGAACACAGGTAGAAACAAGACAGCACTTCGCAAGCTGACTTTTTGCACAAGCAACATAGCCCGGCAGAAGCTCCTGCAGCTCAGCACTGCAGACAGTATCTAACTGCAACACCTAGTGGCACACACCAGAAACGACTGCACCGTCCAAGCTCTCGCTAGTGAACACACAGAATCAACACATGGATGTCTGTTTCTTCCACCAGCCCTTCTGATCGAAACTATCACCACCATTTTACAGTGCAAACAGATATAGAGATTGGTATGAAGAAAACTGTTCATAAAGAAACAACTAATTGGAAAGTTGCCGTTTCAGGGATCTTTTTCAATGACTGCTCAAGACTTAGGATCCACATTCCCAATTGCTAAACTCGAGCAAGTCAAAAGGAATGATAAGGGGTCTCAGGTAAAACTGAAATACCCACAAAACCAGATTTCCCCTTATCATTTCAACCACCTCATACCCACTCATTTTCCATTTTCCCTGCCATCAGCAGCATCTTGTGCACAGGGAGTTCCTCTCTCCTGTGCGGTCTCAACCTTTCTTGCTAAAAGCACACTCTGATAATAAATGTAAGTCAACAAGAGGGTAGAAAAAATTTTAAAAATATTTCTGAAAAAGGAGTTACTTTAGAATACAGTAGGCATTATTTTGTCAATACTAGATTTTAACCCCCCCCTGCTGAAATTAACAAAAATTGAGTAGAGTGGCAAAGCAAACACATCTTACTGAAGGACAATGCTAACAGCATTAAGCAGACAGTTTCACAATTATTTCATGTGATAGCTAATTGCATTTAACAATAACAAGAGGGATTATAAGGTTCAGCTAAAAAAAAAACCAAAACCACAAACAGAAGAAATCCTGGGCTCTTCTCTAGTTTTAGAACTCTGAAAGACCCAGTACACATTAGACTATCAGCTGTCTGAACCTCAGCTTGGAGATAAAAATCACAACCCCCCCCAGTCCTTTTATGATTACTACTTTAACTACGCACCTGCCCCTTTCCCGCCTGAGCCGTCATTCCGTATCTTATTCCAACCTGCCTCATTCCCATTCTCTCTCCTTTGCCACTCAAAGGTGGCACTACGTGCCAGGCAGCGGAGAGGATACAAAGCAGGCTGCCAAGGAGACAGAAAATTCACTTTTTAAAGGAGCAACACTGCGTGTCCTACCATACGTTTTGGGAGGAAACTGCCAATGGCAGTCTGTTACAAAAACATCTTGCTTTAATCTGCAAACCAAGGGCTTTCTTGGTGATTAAACGTGAAGTGGATAAAGGCATCAGGCAGAGTTGTGGCTGTGGACAGGAGCTGGTACAGAGTACATGGTGAAGTTACTGGGAACATAAATGACAGTTATCGGTTTGTTTGCCTTTGCCAGCCTATAGACCAGAAGTTGAGGGCAGCAAACATTAAACAGACAGAAGATATAAAGACAAACATTTCTATGTAAAGACAAATATTTAGAGCTTCAAAAAGTAAAGGCTTCATCTGTATTAAACCTGTGTGAACATTACAACATCTACGGACAACTAAGCCAATTCTCTCAACACAGGCTACGACTTACAGAGATTGGAAAAGTTCGTCAGCCTAAACAAAAAAGATTTAACCTGTTTTCACATCCATCTGTGGTACAGACAGCCAGATCCCGCACAGTGCTGCACGCCTCTAAGTCACCGTCAGGTGACGAGCTAATCTGAAGTTTGCCTGTTTCAAGCAATGGCTGAAGCAGACGGTATCTAACCGCAGCATTCTGCCTGCGCCCCCAGGCCCGCATCAGGCAGGCGATCAAACGAAAAGATGAGCTAACCAACCTATCACGAGAATGAAACCGTGAAGGCAAAGTGCTTATCTTCAGCTGAAATGCGATGGACTAATCCCTGGAAGGCTTTAAAACATGAAAAAAAACACCCAGCCTAATTCTTTGGGGACGACATGATGTGAAGGTCAACCTCTTGCAAAGCAGCCCAGCTGGTTAACGGTCAGTTACTGCAGCTTTAGGTAAGAGGCAACAATGTTCTGATTTCATGTTTTATCATGTTTTACGTCATCCAGAAGCCCTGATGGGGAAGAGAAGGAACTCTACATTATGTTCTACCTTGCAAAGCGGGTGAAAAAATACGGTCAATTTTTATGCAGTAACATCTTAAAGGTCTACTTTGCACAGGTACAAATGACTAAGTGGAAACACCACCTCTGCTGTCCCACAGAGTGAGCAAATACCACCTCACCACAGGAAGTGAGTATTGTCTGAGACAAGCCATGGTAGCACAAAGCAAGCTGTCCAGGGAATATAACATTAGTGTTTTTTTAATAAAAGACACTGTGTGTTCCCCAGCTCACACTCCTTGCTGTTCTGTCCAACACTCAGCAATAGTCTATTGGGATAAAATCTGCCCTCAGGGGGCTTGAGTCTGCTTCCTTTAAAAAAAAAAAAAAAAAGGGAATGAACCATGCAAATGTATATTAATTCAAAAAAAACGAAAGACAACTCATCCAGACTTGTACTCATGCAATTTAGAAAAGGCTTTGTGCCAGTCTTTCTCTTTTAAATAATTTGCAGATAGACTTTATGCTAGATTTCAATTTGGTGCCATTTTTTATGGGAGGGCTATAAAGCCTCATATAAAGGTGTTTAATAACAATGCTTTCCAAACTTCAAGTTAAAAGGCAACACCTTAATGAGGTATTTATTCAGTACTTCTTTTTCCTAGCATACAGGCACTGCTGTAAGGCTTTGTGAGATTCTGTGGTTGGTTTTAGATTAGGAGAAAAAAAGAACAGGATGAGAGAGACCAACTTCATAGATGAGCTTTAAAATAAGGACAAATAAGCAAGCGGAAAGCAACAGGAGTTTTGTGCAGATGGTGTGACACAAAGGTTAGTGTCTGCTTGAAGCCAGCTAGTACAGCTGATCAGTTGATTAGTAAGTGCAGGTTCACAGAAGAAACAGCTATGTTTTGATGCTGAAGTTTTGCCTGTTTTAGCCTGCAACTGTTCTTTACTGAAGAGGGTTTATCTATCACTGATCAGCTACCGAGCAGAGACGACACGTTAACTAACCTTGAACTGGAGACTGACAGTGGGTTTTCGGTGCTTGCTTCCACATTTAAGAGTGTCTTGATTGTTGCGACTTGAAACATGTTCAAACAGATCATAGATGAAATCAAGACTGAAATGGGAAAGAAAAGAGTATCTCTGAAGTATACCTTAACAGACCATGAGGTTTACCACTACACAATGCACAGAAAGCACTGTCCCTTAGAAAGCAGCTCCTCCATCCAAAAAACGCTTATTGATTTTCTCCACTATCTTTAATAAGCAATAGATTTTGCCTTTGCAGAATTTATGCAGGGGAGAGAAAAAAAAAAACAAAAACAACCCTAAGCAAAGCAAAGCAAAACAAAACGAGGTTTTTGTTTCTGCACTCCCAACACATCATGAGGGAAACAAAGTGTGAAGTCCTAGAGTCCTTACTGCATTTTACTCCACTCGCTCAACCAAAACTCCAGCTGACTGTAACGGCAACTGCACCTGAACAAAGACGAAGACTTGCAGCTTGTTTGGGGCAAAATAACCACGCACATGAGCCTCCCTTCCAGACACCAGCTCTGTATGGTGTTGTCTGCCCTACCAGTCGGGTGTTCTCCTTCACCACCCCTACAAAAGCACAGACCATTTAACTTGAGCTCCAGACAGATGTTGGTGCAAGAGTAAAACCAGGCCCAGCAGCTCTAACTCCTTTATTACTTTCACCTACCTACTCCAGTTGACAGCTGTCAGGTTAGATGTGTCACGAAAGCAGAACAAGCAACACAGAGGGAAACGCTTATTAACAGTTTCGCCTGCACAGAGGGGCTTGAGGGATTTAGGAACAAGCAACCCCCACAGCAAGGCAGGCTGACTGGACGGGACGGGCGAGGGCAGCCGAGACAGCAGCACGCGGGCTCAGCTCCCTCCTCTGCTGTCACCCCTCTGCGTGCCCTGGAGTCTCAACCACGCGCCCACGGCAAGGGACGTGGTACCGCTCTGGCTCACCGGGCACCGCTGTAAGGACCCTGAGACCTGAGACAGCAGAATGACAGCGGCATGCAGGTACCAAAGGCACCTAAGCTCAGACTTTCTTTAACATGAATCTTTATAGAAATTCTCCCCTTGAAGCAATTACTATACGGCAATTTACACTGTGGTAGGTCCCTGACACCAACCTTTCACCCAAATCAGGGAACGCCAGCAATACAAGCAAATCAGGCTGCATGTGAAGTAAAAAACCATGCATGCACGCTGCCTGGGAGGGACCCTGAAACAGTTAAAAAACCATCACCAGCTTCCAGCACCCTTACTCGCCACTGAGTAGGAAGTGAGCTCTCTAGCAAGCCCCTGGACTGAACAGGAATGAGATACTGTGCAACATGGGAAAACCCGACTTTTACAGTCAGACCTGCTTACAGGCATCTCTGATATTTCTCCTCTGCTCATTTCAACTCTGTTAAGGCCTTACGCTACGCAACACCCAAGAGACTCAAACCCTGGCAGAATTAGGTGATACAACACCCCTTAACATCACGTCCGAAACAAAAATCGCAGAAACGTACCTGCTTTCACGTAACAAGTTCAGGAGATCATCTCTGAAAGTATCTCTGTTCTTCTCCAAGATACCCCTGACATCATACTGGACCTAGCAGGAAACAAGAGCTGATTCAAACAACCAGCCAAGTAGTCAGGCACCTCTCACAAGAGCGGTACTGTGAAAAACGCTGAGGGAACAGAGTGTTTCAGTTAATTTTGAGCAGCCTCAGGGTAAAATTAAGCTTATGAAAACTCTGTTTGGAATCATTTCAGCAAATAAAGAAAATTACCTCCCCAGCGTAGTGCTTCACTCCGAAGTTGTGAACGGCAACTCTTGGTTTTACATAAAAAGGATTGTTCTAATTGGAGGGGAAAGAAAAGAGAAGAATGTTTGAGGGGGGGTCAGGGAGTGGATGGTCACAAAGGGTCACATTGTCCTCTCAGCCCAGACCTAAACAAACCATTGTCTTCCAGTGAACTCCCGGGAAGATTAGTGCTCCCAAAGCAAACAACCAACTTACAACCTTAATAGGATTTGTTAGTCTGGGCTGCTTCAAATGCAGTAATAACAGATTTATAGTATCTAAAAAGGCATTATACTAAACCTGAACCCATCTGGCAGAACCACCTATTAAAGGCACTTCGAAAAAGAAGGCTCTGTCTTAAACTGGCAGTTACAAGGATTGATGGATATGCTTGCACCCCAGAAGTTCTCGAAAATAATTCTAGGATCACAAATAAAGGTAACACTAATCTGGACAGAGGAAAGAGCCACCTTTTGGTAAATGACATCAAGGTGACTACTTCTTTAAATCAAGGAAAATGTAAGATCTAAGTAATCTGAGTTACTGCAGGTTGTCAGAGCTCTAACTAAGAGCAGAATTTGGCTTATTCACCAATATGGAAACCTAGACAGTTACAAGGATATGTTCTTCCAAGTAACCAACTCAAGTTTTGACAGCAAATGGTATGGACTGAAGTGGAAGTAGGATCACATCCAAAACAGTCGTTAACACTATGAACCCGTATATTGAACCATGAATTTCAACATAAGCAAAGAGCCTCTCCATAATTTGCACAGAAAACATAAGCAAAACATCACATACAGCGTGCTGGGTATTCAGCTTCTCCAGCAAGGTGGAGTCAGTAGCTTGAGGAAAATGGCTCTCTTCGTTGATCAGTGCCAGCAGCCCCAGTTTCTAGAACAGCAAGAAGAGGCATAAGACGAATTAGTGCACAGATAGACACAGACGTTGTCCCCAGTTTGAAAAAATCATAAAGTCCTTGAAGTTGTTGCATGCAGAGAGGCACAAAACCACCCAGTACATGACTAAAATCTCACTCTCATAGAGGACTGCAATCCTCTTTTTCTGGCAACACTCCTTCTGAAACATACAGCATATGATGCTTGGACAAAATAAAGAAGTAGAAACTACTGGAAGAAGCACCAGTTCTCCTGATGTGGGCAGTTTTTAGGTGCATACAATGATGTAGAACATATCCCCAGCCTCCAAGATCTCCACTGATCAGGAGTCCCTTAAATCTGAGGGGTTTATGTATACAGCCTTTCAAAAAATTTTCTTCCACAAACTGATCTACTTAGTTGTTGAACCAATGCAAACTTTCAGCACCCACCGTGTCCAGGGGCACAGCAGAAGATCACCAGTTTAACTACGCACTGCATGAAGCACCACCTCCCCTTGCTTTGCATATGCCTCTGTGTAATTTCCTTTGATGTTCCCCACTGCTCATACTAGAAGAGGTGGGAAACAAACCAAGCTACCCTGGAGTTATTAATGTGTCCAGCAAGCTTCAGGGTGATACAGCCTCTCAGAAAAACACGGTTCTCCAGGAGCACATTTTACTGAGCCACTTCCCACGGGCCCAGAGCAGCTCCTGACCAACTGCACGGTCCCGACTGGGGTCACGTCCTGGCAGCTGGATTCCCTGCCCGCTGCTGCCTGCTTCTATGGTCACCTACACCCACGCAGCCACACACCCCGCTATGGAGATGAACTCACCCAGCCCGCCTGTACCGCTGGCAGAAGCGAACATGGATGGAATGCTATATAACTTTGGCTTTGTCACCCAGCCAGGGCTATAATTTCTACGCAGCAAACTCAGACCTCATCTGCCCCTCACTGCTAATGGTCCTACCAATAACTCTGCAGAAACTTCATACTCTTTCACATGTTGCTTTAGTACAAATCAGAACACAAAGTTAAGGATGAAGCCAAAATTGGCAGGCAACGAAGGAAGATTACCCATATCCCATGAAAAGCCATTACGGGAGCAAGACACCGTCATTCTTTCTGCCCTCTCCTTGTACTCTTTTGAATCACCTCCAAATATTGCTTTTGTATATAATCATACACTGTTAAAAGTTACTACAAGGAAAGATACATATATTGAGCTTACAATATTATCTACAATATATCCATGTACGAAAATGACCTGATTAAAAGTTCACTATTTGAACATGCAAGATCCACCATTCTCTTCACTTCTTCTCTGTGTTGGCAAGTGTATTAAAGACATATTACCTCAGACCAAAAACTAGAAATAGGTACCAGTTTCAAATTCTCTATTACCTTTTCAATAAGATCCAAGCACTCTCCATTGTCTGTCCAGTCAATATCCTCCCAAATGAGTCCTTCCCTAAGGAAAATAAGGTGGGTCTTATCACTGACAGCTACAATGAACTTATTTTAAATATAGAAAGAAGAGAAGCTGATGTATTTCTCCTGCAAATTACAGCAAAATCGTTTGCTTTTAAAAAATACTCAGCTCCAGACACAGATGTTCAAAGAAGCTAAGGCAGCTGGGATCCCAGATTTCAAGTGAATACTGGTATTTTCAAATTTCTTTCAAATTTCATCTGTATCTCTTACCTGCTGTATTCCAGCTGCTCCAAGGAAAAGATGTGCTTGTTGAAATATTCCTGAAGCTTTTCATTTGCATAGTTGATATTGAACTGCTCAAAACGGTTTACCTAAAGAGACAAGAAATTTTTCAAAATGCATACACTCCAAGTATTTTACTTTGCAAACTAGGAATCGGTTTAAGTCATAACATGTTTAATAATCAAGTTCCAGTGAAGATGACAAAGATATGTAGAACAATGAATCATAAATACAGACACTCCATTTGAAAAAACTTTTGAAACTTACCTCAAAGTTTTCAAATCCAAATATGTCCAAAATTCCAATGGACTTGAAGTCTTCCTTGCTCCTGATTCTGCTGTTGATTTTCTTAATTACCCAAGCAAAACACTGAGAATAAAGTGCCATAGCCATAGAATCTCTGCTGTCTATTGCCTGCATTAAAGAAGGAATACACAACGCATCAGTCATCCTTGTAACTGAGAACTTACCAGACTTCGCTGGTCAGTGTCCTCTGCACAGCATGAAGCAATGTGTAATGCAAGCACGTTTGTATCCCTATGTACCTTGACAGAAATTGCATTAACAGTTACAGAGCGTCATGATTTAAGCTGTAACAGTGTAGGTTATAACAGCTGTACACCTATGTAGCTTTAAAATGACATTTCAAGGCTCAAGCATTCAAAAATTGGGAAATTACAAACTTAAGGTATTGAGGAAGAACACAGAAGGGTAGGAAAATCCACCTTAATTTACCCCTTTCTAGTAGTAAGCATAATGTTATGTATACCTATTTCTATTACCCCTTCTTGTAAAGAATAAAATTATTTCTGCTGAAAGTTTTCAAAGACACCCACCTGACACAAATGTCCATAATGAAAAATATCAGCCTACATGATTAGAATTCGAAAAAAAGGGTAAGCCATCAGGCTTAATAAGAATAACAAGAGCCAAGCTACAAGACCTGGCCAGAGTGATAGGATGGGGATCTTCAGAGATTCCTAAAACTCCACTCATTCCCTTCCAAAAAAAACTATGCAGTATTTTTGCGAGCAACTCTGATGCATGAGCTACGCTTCTGTTCCTAAGTGACCAATGTTTTCCCTGGACTTGAAGATCCATATATTTAACTGATCCTAAAACCATGTCCAAACGGAGATGCCTTTACCTGTTGTATGCTAAGAGGTGTTAGGATTTCTTCCCCCCTGAGTATCATTGACCTCTGTGTCAATGCTTCAGTTAGCTGAGTGGAGTCCAACCCCAGCAGTTCAGCAGATCTACCCAGAGCTGGCAAAAGAAATGGACAAATACAATTAGGTACTTAAATGTACAAGGTTATGAAACTAATTTCTTGTATTATTATTATTACTACTACCAGTACCATTTAAGATGCTTCTAAAATGATGAGGATTATATATAAAAACACAGCTAGAAACTCTAGTAGTTTTTGCTGCTCATGAAAAGTCACAGTGTCATAAACATGCACAACTGAAGGAATTTAGCAGCAGCAATTCATCACAAGTAAGTCACAAATATTTATTTTCCTCTTAATGTTACATGTCAAGGATTCGAACAATCTACTGCTTACGCTTACATATTTTTTTCCACATACAAACAGTAATTCACTCTTTGCCCACATAAATGTGTTTCAGCTTCCCTCTGGATGACGAGGATAAAGAAAACCAATGACATTTTTTTCTTATATGCATACATTAATTTGCAATTTTGCTATAATGTGGTATATAAAGCACTACGTAATGCTACTTTTTATAGCCATATTTGAAAAAAACACTTCAAATGCTCACCAGCCCAGTCTTTAGGCATATCAGCACATACTTTCAGATTTATAACTGCAGTATTGCAAGCTCTCACAAAAGATACCTTCAGTGGAGATTTCAGTTAAGGAATGTACTTGAGCACTTATGTTTTATCAACTTGAGAATATTTCAAAAAAGGAATGAGATTAAAATGGAATTTCACTGCTATTAATGGAGTAAATATGTGGTCAAGGTATTCCTTAATTAAGAATTAGCATCCAGCAGCAGACTAATTTGCTTTATCAGTCAAAACGCCAAAAATAACATTTCAATCAACATTTAGAGATGCTAAAACGCAGTAAGACCTTTTCACTGTTTGTCCTCGCTATGGTCAGATAAGCTAGCAACGAATACAGCTTTCACAGCCTCAAGAAAAATTTACATTTGGATGCACAACCTTCTCACCTGTTTTAAAGGACACCTGTGCGCCACCAGCAGTGATGAACTCAACGTTTCCTAGATGCAAAATGCCAGCCAACAGCCTCAAAACCTCTCGCACCTCCTCTTTGCTGAACTGCATCACTTCCATTGCAGTCTGGAATGAGAAGTGAGCTGCTTTAATAACATGGACGCTGAATTAGAAATGGGGACAAGGGCAAACCCACCAAGGGTGCTGTCAGGCCTCAGAAAAGCAAGACAGAGGCCTGGCAGGAGTTAATTCCTTTGGTTTCATCCCAAATCGAATACGCTGTAAGACATGACCAGGACATCTTGGGGCATGTAAGTATCACTCTGGTTTCAAGAAATCTCCTTTTGATGCTGTAAGGATGCTGTAATTTGCTCTCAAATTCTTCATTACAATTGCATAAGTACTGGAATGCCCTACTGAGTCGTGCATTAGACGCAATTTCACTAATTTGCATTAGTAACCGATAACCTCCTCTGTGTTTTTACCAAATTTTGCCAATTAGCCTTGCAGGTACCAGGGCATGGGCGAGGAAACAGAGCAACATGTACAGTTTGCTCACTTGTCTCAGCCACAGAGAATTCAGACAAGCCCTCTGAAGCACACTCCGGGCAAGCTATGAAGCCCAAACACGCCTTACCAGTGTGGTCGGACATCTTCGAGCAAAACTGAGCAAGAAAAAGAGATCTACATAAAGTGTGTTGAATTTATGAATAATCAATATGGCAATGATCCAGGCTCAACTACGTAAATGAGAACAGCAAATCCCTATCTAAAGAGATACTAAAACGAGAGGAGGAACAGATGTTTTTCGCGGACATAGGAGGGGTAAGTAATTGTATGCCTCTCGAAATCATCAGAATTTCCCAAATTTGGGTCTAATATGAGCCCGTCTGAGACCAAACCACAGTTTTATACCCTTGCAGTTAGACTCCTCATGTTACAAGTCACTGCAGATGTCTGACAGATGACACGACACAGTTTATCTTTCATAAATCATCAATTACAAATGGAATCAGATTCATCCCATAGTTAACAGCAGAGAAAAGATAATGGTTGAAAGTTTATTTTCTACAGAAGACCTTTCACAACAGAGCTCTAAGAAAGGTGGCAGCACGAGGAGTCCATCAGACACTCACTGTGCAGTTCCTCCCTATCTCCTACAAAAAACTTTCACTTAAGCAACAATTTGGGGACTTTAACTGCAAAAAAACAGGCAAAGGAGGTGACTGTAACAGGAAAAGACAGGTGAGGATGAACCATGAGGTTCCTGCCCGCCTCCCGCTCCGGGAACGCAGCCCGGCAGCCTCAGCCCCTGCTCCAAGCCTGCCCACGCTGTGGGCAGCACGCAGGCATCACCTGCCCCGCTGATTTCATGCTCTGCCTACCCTGGAATGATTAGCACAAATTAAATGTCACGCTAATCAGCTTAAGCGTGTGACTATAATATGGATAAGTTACCAACTTTTCCAACCCCTCCTCGTGCCATACTAGGTGAGGGGTTTTTTTTACACTAAAAACAACTGCTGCATCCACTACACATTAATTTGTCAATCTGGCCAAGAGATTAACACAGCTAAGCAAAAACCGTTTGGTGAAGGGGATGAAACCAAATATTTTGTCTGATTTTTAAAATCAAACACGTATCACCTTGGTGATATAGTAAGCAATTAGCAATTATCCCAACAGTCAGTATAGACTAATTGCTGTAGCTAATTGGTGTGGGTATAAGATATAAAGCCATTCAGAGAAAGGCTCCATCAGGACTTGGTTTTTAATGTGTGCTCACATTTTCTTCAACTCCATCGTGTAAGTTACTCCATACAACTGGATTTTCGAACTGCAGCTTGAAGAGTCACAGAAGCCCAGGTGCTTCGCTCCCCATGTGCTACATGATCTGGGCAAAGCTTTAGGATAGAATAACAGTGCAAGCAGACATAGCTGTAATATAAAACAATGCAGGCAAGGGCACAGCCATATAAATGCCTCACTGTCTTCCCCACCGATATTCTTTTCATTCCAAAATGTAATAATTTCACTAAATTACAGCACACTTTGAAATGACAGAGTAAAAATCAAATATTGGAGGGAAAGTAAAGACATGCTCAAAATGACAGTGAAATGTTACAAGAAAACGTAAGTCCATTGAAGATTAGTGCCTCAGTGACAGAGCTGCACAAGCAGGCAAGCACAAGCCGGCCGTGCCTCCTGCTCTGTCACTGGGCCCCACGAGCCGGAGTGTCTGGCATTTTTAAAGCATAAAGAAGTAGGGAAACAACTCACAATGACTTCCTTGAAAGAATCTCTGTCACTGATTGTCTTATCCGCTATACATCCAGACTGATTCAGGTAGTGGTAGTTCTCTGGTACAGATAAGTAAAAAGCTTCTAATGAGGAGAGAAAGAGGACAAGTGAGAAAAAAATCCTGAAACAAAAGCACTCCACAAATTACTATGTCAGAGCTAAATAGTTCACAATTCATTTGCTCAGAAATTATGATGATGATGATGCACAAATCAAAGTTTTATATTAAAATCAGACATGGGGTCTTTATTTCGCTGGGTTTTTCTTTATTTAGCTGCATAATGGAATTAACTCTACTTTTTAGCACGCAAAGACAGCAGGCCCGAAGGGAGATGCCGAGACAGATTTAGGCAATTTTGCACATATACAAATGTCATTTCTTTTGTTCAGTGGATTTATTCTTTATGAGAGAGGATTAGAGGAACCAGAATTATTTCTCTTTGTTGCTGTGGAGTTATTTACTACCAGCAAAAATATCCAGCTTGAGCAGAATGAGGCATGTTTGTCCCCACGTAATGTTCCCAGGGCTGCAGCAGAAGTAGTCACCAGCAGCTCGGTGACATTCTTCAGCTAAGCAGGTTGCTTTATCAAGTTGAGCTCAAATTCACATTCACTGAATCCCAGCTGAATAAATAACCTATTTCTCTGCTTGGGTTAGCAGGTTCCTGCAGTTAAATTCTCCACTGCTGTCACCATGGCTGACTGCTAGCAGAAAGCCACTGGAGTCATGTGACTTGCGCTTTGCCACTCACCTTTCTCTCTCTCTTCTATCCCTGCCAGCAGAGCATAGAATATATGATAATTTCTTTCCCCGGGGTTTTGTCTTACTACACGATTCTGTCAAAGTAAAAAACAGTTTCCATTTAAGCAATCATTTTTAAGGAGAATTTTTTTATCCACAATTTCAAAGAAAATATTAAAACAAACAAAATTAACCGAGCAAAAGCAAACATCAACTTACTTTTTCCAATAAATCTATAGCCAGGAAGAAAAGCTTCAGTCAAGGAATAAAGTAAAAAGCAATTAATGCACAAGCTATTTATAATCTTCCTCCTTTCATTGGAGACAACAGAAGAGCATCATGGTCTTTTCTTACGACATGCCTACTGCCATAACAAGATGAATAAAGCAGCAACAATGATAACATTGCACCAGTTCTAATATCCATGTGTTCTCACACCTCCTTCTCCTCCACCCCATCAAAACTGGACTTCTCATGTTCTGGACTTTAAATGACATCTGCTTTCCTTTACTTTTTTTTTTTTTTCCTAAAGCTTGAAAACAGCTTTAAGGATGAAATTTGTCCCACTGCAAAAGCAGCTTATGCTCAAAACACTAGGTGGGACCCCCTGGGCTTATTCCTCATCCCCACACCTCTGGTGCTCTGGTGGAGCTTGCTCATAGTCCATTTTTGCCAAATGCAGGACAAACCCAAGGATTTGACCCACTCAGGATCACACTGCAGAAATTCAGCGGCTCTGCTCTTTCATGTACTTTTCCAGAGAAGTAAGAAGCTTATCTTTGGATATAATAAATGAGGGAAATAGCCGACAATTGAATTTATCTCAAAGATCTCCGGCTGCTCTAGCTCACTACGTAGGAACACGCACATGAGCCATGCCAGCAGTGGCTATACAAAATCCTGGTCCTCCAAGGGTAAATAAACCGCACCCTGCCACAGACACATGTGTGCATGCACACAAGAACGTGCAGAACTTGGTGTTACTGCCTCCCTTTCCCACCTACATCAGCTCAGTTTAATTGTGTTGTTTGAGGATGGGGTGAAAGGACAGACGAAGGGGAGCCACTTCTCTCTCAGCCCTCCACAGAGGAGGTACTTGGGGGATGCCCACAAGCAGCTGTAAAATCACCAAACAAGGATACAATCTATAATTCTTCCTCCCTGAATGTTTCCTTTCTGACAGATGTTCAACTGAATAAACTTCCCAAAGCGACTTGAGTTGTTGTTGTAAACAGTCTTCGCATTGCCAAAAGCTTCCATAATTGGGCTGTGAAAATATAGAAGCACGACAAGAGCGTTAATGTGTGACCAACACGTCCCCGACACGGGACCTGTGAAAGGAACCGCACTCTGAAAAGCTCACTTCTGACAACCTCCTCAGACACAGCTTACATCCTCAGTATTATCCTCAATTCTTAAAAATGGCCATCTCAAGTTTCTGTCAAAAGATGCAAATACTCACGCAACATGAAGATTAACCGTACTAAACTACTCTACAGCTTAATCTGTAACTGCTCATAAGATGCAGGCAATTCTCATTGCAGTACTTAAATTATAGAAATAAGAAATCTCAGTACACGCAAATTGCTAGACAGATGTAGGGAAAATAGTCCTTGTCCCAAGGCAATTAAAAAAAAATAATTACATCAAGATACAGCAGGTAAAACAGAGATGAAGCATGACAAAGAAAAGCAGTAACATGTCAAATTATCTCTGTTTTTAAATAGTCTAGAACCATGTGTTATTTCTTTTGAACAGAGGCATTTATTTTTTGCTTGCGTAGAGTATGTCCAATTTATCTGATGTATTTACTCATCTGTCTTAGCAGTTCTCCTTACCCTCTCCTTCCTCAGCATGCTTTTACCACTTGCACACTCTACCCTCATCACACTGTATCTTATTGTACCTCATCCTCAGGCTATACAAACCAAACCAACGGTTTCTCCCTCCCATCATTGGTTTCTCCCTCCCATTACCCATTTCCCTCGCTCTAGTTACCTGAATTCATCCCCAAACAAAAATGAAAGCCACCACTCAAGCATCATCCATTTCAAAATTCTGCATCTTTTTCCTGCATTGAGATATATCACAGTGCTCACAACTCTCTAGAGCAGCCAGGTAATTTCGTTTAATGGAAAATATCCCCATTTCCAATATTCATTTTATTGTTCAGTAAATGCACCCACATCTTTTACTACATTGCAATCTCTTGTATCAACGACAAAGCTTAACTCTTCTGGAAAAAATACCCGTCCATTGAAAGATCTAGTACCTGCTCTCAAGAATAGCTTGCTCCACACAGGAGGTCTTCTCCCTGCAGGACAGCTCCAGCGAATGTTGGCTCATTGCAGACAAGAACTTGAGAATCAGCTTAGTGCTTTCTGTCTTACCAGCACCACTTTCGCCACTGAAAGAAGAGGAGGAAAGCGTTTGCACAGCTCCAGCTGCCAGGGGAAAAGCCCTCTGTCTGACCAGCACTCCAGACTCTAAATTACTGGAGGTCAGGAAGACTGGTGCGATTAGAAATGACACTCAAACGGCAGGAGAACATCCCTTTAGGCTTGCTGAATGTGACATTCAACACAAAAAGCAAGCTATCTTCAGACTTCAGACAGCATTTTGAGGCGTTGATTGCGTAAGGATGTACACAACACCCACGAAGCAACAAAGAGCTCTCAGAATACAAACAACTATCCAACAATTCTCACCAACACGAAAAAAACAAAGGCAGAACTAAGGCATGGCAATGGTCGGGGAAAAAGTCCAGAATATGAATTGAGCTGGGAAAATTTGGGATTATGTTGCAGCAATCTAGCTAAGGAGGAGAAATCTGCTGTAAGGAGGAGGAGGCTAGAGACACCAGTGTATACTATAACACATAAAGGCTACTAGTATAATTAATACTGATATCCATAGTGAGGTACACAGTTTTTAAACAAACTTTTTATATGCCCATCCTAATAAACCAGATTCACATGAGTTAAAAACACACAATTTCCACCTCTCTTCACCATCAGAGATGTAAAACCTCTCATCTTCACCCACGGCAGAACAAAGCTATTTGATAATGCCAAATTGACATTTTAAAAACAAGCTGTTCATAAGCAATCTTGCTGATATAAATAGAAGGCAATATACTCAGTTTCTCTTCACAATCAATACTCTATAAAGGGAAGGCAGAAATTTGGCTCATTTCCCCAGTATCATTTCCCTTCAGTTATGTAGCCTTATAGTTAAAAACACACTGCGAGCCATTAAGAAACGTAACTTTCTTAATGTCAAAGTTGATGTAGTTTGCTTACTTTTCACCTGAATTCACAGTACTATAACCTAAGCTCCAGCCTAATTCCTAGTCTTCCTAATTCCTGATTAGGTTGTGCCTAACTCCAGTTTACTGCCAATGAAAGCAGGTACATTTTGGTCTTCTCCCACCCTTTTCACTGTAGCAAGCGGGAGTTTTGTCACTGACTTTGCTGCAGCACAAGTGGGCTCGTGCAGCAAGCTGAGTTTGACTGCCTTTTGTCGTGCCATTGCTGAGCGGTGACCCTGGTGATTTTAGGTTACGGAAAAGTATTATGATGTTCTCTAGTAAAAAGCAAAGAAGAAAGGTACAGCCCAAGCATTTTCCTGCAAATGAACGCCAACAATTGCAAAAATACTCTGGGAAGAGACATTCAGAAAACATACTGAGACACAGAGTTTTGTAGCCCAGATGTAAGTATTTCCCAAGAAGGATCAGAGAGTCTTAAAAACGTTTCATAAAACCTCATACAAGATATGTTACGTGCTGATATGTTTCAGCAAGCATGATTCATCCATCACACCATCTCAAACAAAATCTGTAGTATTTTTAATTTAGTTTTACCCTTGATGTCCAGCCTTTTTGATATTTGTTCCCTTTCTGTTTGCAGGCCCTCACTCTCTCGTGCTCCTTGACCAACAAAGGAACTATTTAATGTTCCCCGTATCTAATGCTTGCTCCTTGTACACAACGTTTCTACTACTAGTTTTGAAAGAGCTTCACAAACGCTTGCACTATCCTGTCTAGTGCAGAATATCATCAAGTGACACACACATCTTCCTGCCTAGATCGTCACCCTCTGCGCAGCACATAGCTCAACAGCAGGGATATGGGTGCCTTGTAGGACATCAGCTCTTTCACTGACACCATCCTTCCTCTGCCCTGCTCTGGAGAATCCGTAGTTCCATCGAAGCTGCAAGTTACCCCACTGTAATCAAGAGCAATTCTACAAGTGATATATTCAAACCTGATGGAAAAATATTTCCTGTGCCTACCTGTAGCACCATTGGTATTCTGCACAATTACATGCTCTTGATTTTTTCTTAGAACAGGAGACACTCAGAACTGGGTCAGGCCAAAGATCTAACTGCCCAGTGTCCCATCTCTGACAGGTGCCAAATGGAGATGCCCACGGAAGACATGGCATCCTTCCCTGCTGCGGTCTTCCAGCTTCCAGTTCTTCACTATTCAGAGGGTTCCTCATCTAAACCTGGTATCTCTGTCTTGTAACCCTCTGTGGATTTACATCCCACGAGTTTCTAGCCATACACCCTCAAAAGCCATGTGAACACATCTTCTTGTTTCAGATGCCTCCTGTTAGCTTTGTTTGATGGGCCCTAGCTCTTGTATGCGAAGGAGACACCAACAACTCATCCCGGCGCTCCCCCTCTCTGCTGTGCATGAATTCATGGACGGCCCCCCCAGTTCGAGCTGCCTGTCTCCGACAGCGATTCCCACATACAGAGCCATGCTATACTTCTGATCGCTCTTTTTCGTTCTCCTCTGAACTACCTCCAGTTCCACATAGTCCTCCTGGATATCAAGCAAGGCAGAAAAAGGCTCGTGCAAAATCTTCAAGATCTGAGCAAAGGACGAATTTACCCAGTGTTCCCTATTCACTTACTGGTAACCTCTCTGTTCTATTCAGTTTTGCAATTACTGTTGAGCACCGAGTGGATGGGTTCCTGGAGCCCTCTGGCATGACAGTAAGATCTCATGCCTGCATGGTGTTGCTCAGCTCGGGACCCATAATTTTATGTGCATCAAGTTGGCTCTGCATTTTTCCTTTCCAAAATGCTTTACAAAAAACAGTTATTATTAATGAGATGAAATTCAACAACAAGCATGTTAAAGTTTAAAGCTGTTTATTCAACCCTACAGGACATACACTAACGCTAGGTTAAGTGGGATCAATCTTTCAAACTCCTTAGAAAGCCTACGCCTACAAGAAGATGCCAAGGTCAGCAAAAGGGTGAATTTTCTAGTGCAGAGCCAACCTTTCCAGCAACCTTTCCACCCTATGACTTTAAGTGCCCAGCTCGTTCCACATCACTACGTTCAGTATTGTGACTATATTCAGTGTGACAGCAACCCACAAGGCCCCCACTGAGGAGATCTTTAGACTTTCTCCATGACTTGTTCTACGCAGGGCATCTCGCTAAGGGCACAGCAGCCTGGACACCAGACTGCTGCAGTGGAAAAAGGGGTCACCGAGAGAGACTTCTCATTCTGAAGGACATAACGCGAGTGAGGCAGTATCAGCGATACCCTGCATCACTTCTCAGTTCTGTCTGCTGGCTTTAAAACCCCAGAGACAGACACACAGAGACAAAACAGGCTCCTGCAGCAAATGCAGCTCATCAAACGCACGCGTGAACTTCGGCGTGTCAGTCTCATAACAAGGTCTTCCCATCACAAGCCTGGGTCTCATCCAAAGAGTACTTTGGTTCACATTGATTTTCAAGCTGAACAACAACAAAAATGTCAGGCCACCAGATGACAACAGAGAGAACAAACTGGTGTCAGACTGATTTCTCACTCGTGGCACTGACTTGAATGTCATTCAGGGTGACTGTTGCTGCTCCTTCGATTGCTTTACACTTCTTTATGAGCACTGTAAAGTGGATCAGCTGCTATTGTACCTGGGAGACGAGCATATGTTTGCTTGTGCACAGACTGAACCAGCTTAAACAGAGCAGCAACAAAATAAAAAAAAAAAAAACCACCACCATAAAGGTATTTTCCTATTCTTACAATAAAGGAGTGGAAGTTTAAACTTGGTCCTAACTTGTGAACATCAGCTAATCATGAGGGAACTCAGTCCCTTCCCTACACCAGGACAAGCTGTTTGACTATTCCTTGAGTAAGATGGACTCCCTTCATGCTCCTGCCGAGGCACCCAGCTGAAGAATCAGATGTTATTAATATCTTTTTTTAACATGTCTGTTGTAGCATCAAATTTAACTGTAGTGGGCTTTTTTTTTTTCCCCTGTTGTAAATGCAACTGGACTCTGCAGTAAGGTTCAGGTAAACATGAAACTGAGCGTTCATTGATGTGGACGTTTTTGTCTACACGAAAATTCTAGTTCAACAGCTAGACAAACAATTTTTAGCCCAGGAGAGCGAAAATGCCGTTTCACAACTGTGCAAATATTCTGATGCACAGGCTGCGCACAGCTTCTTCAACGTGCCATTTCGCTGACAATTTGGGCTGCGAAGTCATTTTTGTGCAGCATCCCTATGAATTAACATCAGCCTGTGTAACACAGACCGATAAATAAGCATCTTCAGATGACTCCACTTAATATCATCTCTACTGCACTTCATTTTCACCTCTGGTCTGGGGGGTTATACTGGAAAAAATGGTCTCGCTCTTACTTCTCCTGCACTCTGAGTCACTACCGAGGGCAGTTTTTAATTCAGCTTCTGGCCTCCACCCTCCGGCCGGACCCCACGCCGACAAACCTCCCGAGGGTGTCACGCCAGCAGCAGCTTTTAGGAGGTTCGGCGGCGGGGCCGGGGGCCAGGAGCCCCGCAGGCGGGCAGAACCTGATACCCGTGGCCGCATGGGGTTCGGCCCTTCTAGAGGGCCGGGGGACGGTGGTCGTGGGCGCGCCGGCTGTCC
>Ga0181612_129209_pt1 | contig 21233 bp, 17 predicted proteins | sample HoacroProtozoa21_FD_119630 | JGI IMG/M metagenome (GOLD analysis project Ga0181612, IMG submission 119630) | Hoatzin crop microbial communities from Cojedes, Venezuel. Combined Assembly of Gp0051906, Gp0051904, Gp0051908
CTTCCGATCTGCAGTTTTAAAAGTGTTATATAGAATGCAGGTTAACTCAAAGCCTTTTTAGGCCACTGCTTTTTAAATTTGCTGCCATTTAACCATGGAGCGCTAAGTATAGACATTTTAGAAACGATACCTTAATAGGTTGTACAAGATTAGCTTTATACATTCACACTGAATTTCTTGACTACTTCTGATAGTTTATTTTAAGCCCTTAACGTCATTCTAATACAGCATTTTTTCTCTAATAGTTAAGTTATTGTAAAAAGACTTGAGAAAATACACTGTTTAAAGTGCAAGAACACACAAGAAGTTATTTTTACATTCAGTTTGATTTTTTCGACTCAATTCATTGTACTACTGCGAAAGCTAGCAAGTCTCAGAGTCAGTTTTATTTCTCTTCTGTTATTTTATAGTGTCATAGCAATGCACAAAGCTTTGCAGACAAGGAGAGAAAACAGGTCCTCATTCCCAGTAGCTTTGTATCCTAAAGATGATAGGACCTACAAAGGCATGACAGTAAATACATGTAAGTGGGGGGAATGGAAATAAAAAGGTGACTTAAAATAAACAGACATGCTTATTATCTCTGCAGTACAAGAGCTTTCTGTAAAAGCAAGCACTTACATAAGGGTTGCAGGAAAAAAATAATAGTTTATTTCAGTTATTTTTGCTACTTAATACACTGAAGTGTGGGTACTATGTCAGGAACGATGGTCGCTGTGGAGATTACTTGTACACTGTACAGCAGAAATGTGTCCCTAGTGCAGTGTGTTGTACACCTGCCACTGCATGTGAAGGTTCAAGGTTTGCTTGGTTTTTTTCCTGACAGGCAAAAACACCCCACCAGAAAAATAAAACCCTCAGAGCAGTTTCCGTAATTCATAAGCAAGATTGCCTTCTCGTCATTATCAGTTTTGCTGTGGGGAACTTCCTGGTGCATCCACATCACCATTTGAATTTAGATCAGAAGTGCACTTTTGAAGTAGATCTCCTGATCAGCTCCATTCATCTCACTTCAGCTTACACTGTAGGGACATCTTTGAGTGTGTAAGTACATTTCCTTCCAGATAAAACTAAACCGGAAAACACATGCCAGATGTGAGGCTCACACACCACGTGACTAGCCGGTGTTCACATCTCACAGATGAGCTCCGGAGTGAAAGCTCTGTGTCTAGTACAGATGTCACATCCTCAGCAGCAGGTGCCTGGCCATGTAGATCCATTCCTCTCGCATCAAACTGCTCGCTAACACAGACATAGCCTAAGGCTGTCTCTGTTCCTGCCTTGTCCTAATATTGAGCACATATGGGCCAGAAAAACCCAACCCTCAGACAGTAGAAAACTGCAATTTCAGTTAGAAGAAACAGTTGCTGTTAAAGTTCAAACTATTTGGATGCCAGAATGGCTCTGGCATCCAAACATGCAAGTAGGTTTCTATGTATTACACTTCCAAAACACAAAATATTTTTCCTTACCCTTATGTTCCTGATCAAGTTAGCTTTTTCAGCAGTGATCCATAAGAAACTGCAGTACACCTTGTATCTCCATGGGCAACATACAGCCCACACAGTATTCTGCACATTTTTGCTAATTAAAATCATGCAGCATTAAATTCAAGATCCCAAAGAACCTGGCAAAACTTTCTGTGGTTTTTGTTTCTTACCGATAGCACATAAACTAAGCTGAGACCATAACTGCAGCCACTGGCCATTATGTGATGGTTTATTTTTCTTACTGTGTTAGATACCTATACCATATCAGTAATCTTCCTTAACAGTGTCAATGAATTTACCATACCTCTGATCGAAGACCAACAAAGATACAATTTTTTTTTCCCCCCCATAAGCTATGATTGATTACACAGCATCTTTCACAAAGTTGGAGGGTTCTTAGCACACATGAAGAAATGGCATGAATTTGATGTGAGATCTACATAGTCTGCAGGCCTGTATTGGTAATTTCCCATGAATAATCCCTGTCTGAGTCTTGAATGACTTCCTGAAGCCAACTGTCTGTCAATGAAGAGTTATCTGTTTAGGTTTGAATACGTATCTCCATTTCTTTAAAATCTGAAGGTAGCTGAACGTTAGCACCCTCTCCTTGAAAAGCCTGCTCTGGACACTTGAAGGAGAAAGATCATCTGCACTGTCATGTGTAAGGTGCTGATGCTGACCCATCTGATGGGTTAGAGCAACTGCACCATGGCATAGGTAGCCAAGACTCTGCTGGGGCACAGTTATTATTGGTGTAATCCCCACTATACTGGGTGGATTTGGGCCATTATCTCCAGAGTCAAGCAAGACAACAAAAAGCTAATGCTGGTCGTTAATAGACTAGTGCAAATGCATTCCCTCTTCCCTAGGGTCTGCAGCTCTATCCACAGTTACCACAAGGCCTAGCCCTGATATCAACAGAAAGAGTCCAACTGACATCTGAATTTAAGATTTTTCTAGAAAGAGAAATCATGTATACGACGCTGTGTAAAGTAGAAATAAACTGTGCAGATTGAGATTTAATACAGTTTTCTGCAGTGATAGGCACTCAATAAGAATTTCATTTCAGACAAAATTAAACTCAGTTTTATAACTCAAGGTTAAGACAGGTATAAATCAGCAAAGCTACGCAGAGTTTGCTATAACTCCATCAATTTCTATCAGATGAGCATATGACCTGTCAAGACTACATTAGAATCACCACTTCAAAGTATTTTTATTAAGTGATCAGAGCATATGTTACTTTGTCTTTAACAATAATAAATCACCAATGAGCCGACATGGAAACAGCAGAAGGGACCGAGTACAATGTATTAAGTTTTCCATATGCTGTTGAAGTTAAATACAGCCACTGCTAATGGGAGGGTAGTTCACCAAGGGAAAGTGTTTGAAGTCCTGCAAATATAAAATCAAATATTTACCTGCAAATATTCTGATCAGATAACTTGATTTACATTACCATTATTTTTTACATGCTTTTTATACAGGAGAATAATAGGAAATCAGATGGAAGGGATGAGAATTTATATTACTTGAAAACAAAGGCTGAAGCACTTTGAACCCCGGATGGATTGCAGACACTGCAGCAAGTCTGTTCAAGTAATGCCAGTTTAGTCAATGGACAGAACTAAGTATTGGAAAGAAAAAGTTGGGTTTTTCCCACCACCAAAGTCCTTGAAGGTATTTGAGGTGTTTGGATATTTGCATAATGAAAGCCACAGGAAAACTATTATTTAACTGATTTTAATTCACAGCCTTTAGGGTCTGATTCAATGCTTATTGAAGACAGTAGGAGTCTTCCCATTTAATTCATGAGTTCAGATGAGACCTTCATCTGCAGCTATCATGAAAGGGAGTTAAACAGGGCAATTTGGGGGCACATAGTTCTCTTCAAGTTAGAATTCCTAGAATCAGCTCCTTCAGCTAATTCGCGCACCCCTACTTGGGAGGGCAGAAGAAGAGAATTGCATTCAAATAACAAGCAGATGAAAATAAAGACAGCCAATGCTAAACTGTGTATTAGCAACCTAGTCACCCAGAACGGCTTAGCGGTTACTCTCGCACAATTAGGTTGTTCTCAGATAAATGCACTGGGTTATATAGATCTGCCTCAGATCAAACCCTTGAATATGACTGTTTCCAGACTGGAAAATATCAAATTCACCTTTGCAATTTTAGGCAGAAAAATACAAATCTCAAGCCGTCAACTTGTGTTCACCAGAATAACCACCTAACCTGGTTTCCAGTAAGTTTCTATTCATGGTTAATTCATTTTCTAAGAAATTAATTATAAACTCTCTCATGTTAGTCACATAATTCCTGCAAGAAAAGGACATGCACAATTCCCTAAACACAAGGAGCTTTTATTGAGATTTCCTACTTCGGCAATAAAGAATGAACTTCTGCAGATAAGATAATTACTTGTGTATCTGCCTGAAGTCTAGCAACAACTGAACTTGCATGAAGTTTTTCCTCATAGTCAGGATGCTTGCAATACAAACATTCAATACAGATTCTCCAATTTTTGTCCAGTAATGGCATCAATAAGCTGTTTTTCACCTAAGTGTTTTCACAAAACATGCAGAAACTTTGAGGCCTTCAATCTTCCACAAAGTTTAGTCGATATTAAACAGCTGAGTTATGGGGGAAAGCAAAAGACCAAACATGAGTGTCTGAAATCTCTTTCCTTAGGAAAAGTAATAAACTAAAAATAAAAATAATTGGCTCTAACTATTCTCTTACAAAGAGTAATTAAATGTGATTTACTTGAATTTCATATTGAATGAAAATACAGACAATGAAGAAACATCCCAGCTGCTGAAAGACTGCTAGCGTTCAGCTCATGTCTCATTCCCCAGACCTCTAGCTGTCTGGCATCTTGGAAGTGCACTTGCTTTACCAGCAAAACAGTTGTGATAGCAGCATAATAGACATGGCCCTATTTGGCAGCATGTCTTAGAGACACAAGTTATATCCTGAGGTGTAAGGCAAGACTTCAGGAAAGCCCTTCCCAAAGCTTTGACGCCTACTCTCTGCCCCAGGCCTAGCCATAATAATAATAATAAACAATAATCCATAAATGCTTTGGAACTCCAAAAATCCTTAAATATCCATATCCAGCAGCAAACAACTCTGAACAACCCTACTTGGCTTCTAATAATTGTTTCAGACTAAAAGAAGTACCATGCACTGCAATCTTCTCTAGCAATAAAAAACCAACTTTGCTACTTCCCAGTGATATTTCAGGTAACAGGTTCACAATACTCATTAGTGAACTTCTATATGCTCCATGTTATAATGCTGTTCTACTTCATGTACAGACAGATTTGCCTTTGCAAAAACCCAGCCTCTTAAAAAAAAAATCACTGAAATCACAGGAGCTATTTCTGTTACACCTAACTTCATTTGGGTAGAGGTGAAATTTTAGAAAAAATAAAAATTCAAGTTGTCATACTGCTTTTGCAGCTGTGGCTTTAAAAAGAAAGAAGCCAAGGCTTAATTTTCTCTTAATGTTAGCCCAAAAGTCTTCTGTTTGGCACAAGTAACTTCTCTGTGAAAGGTGGCATGACGTTTACTTAATCTAACAACCCCTCACTTTCAAAAGAAGACTTTTTAAAAAAAGTCTGGAAATAACCAAAATCTACTTTTTAAAGCTCACATTTTAAAATGTGTCTAGAGTAAAGGTCTCTCTAATTTGATTGAAAAGCATCTTCAGATGCATAATCCAGTAAAGTGTGCTGAGGGAGATGGCAACTAAACTAAACAAACAAACAGAAATTATTCTTTCAGATCTGACACCTGCTGTCTCTTCAGACAGTGTGGATCTGATGAGAATTATTGTAGCACATGGAGCAAAATAAATGGTGACTGCTTGGTTCCTGAATCATCAAATTGTAAAGAAATCCTCTAACAGTTTTTTTGGAGGTTACCTAACAGGAAAAAAAAAAGTTGGGATTTTCCTATCTATCCCTTAAAGATACACGCAGATAAAACTGTATAGAAGTGGTCTTCCCATCCTGTTTACACCAGCCTAGTTATTTACATTGCTGCTTTAAGAAACTCACAGCTGCTAACAGCTAAAACCCAAGTATTCCAGTGCCCTGCTAAAAAATTTCTATGCTCTAACTATGAATCTGTGCTTTGTCAAAGGAGTCTCCTCCCAGGTCAGGAAATCCTGGCCATGTTGCGCAGTCACAGCAATGACATTCCAGGGAGACAGCAGGAGTTCGGCAGTTCCACATGGTGCCTTTTGCTGACAGATCAACATTTTACTATTGTGTTTTTCTTTTTTATTTTAAGAGGATACAGTATCTTGTTAATTAGCTACTCCATGTTGTAACAGGAAACTAGAGGCACATATAAAAGTTCCAAGAACAATTATGGACAACCATTTTAGTTGCAGTATTTTGTAACAGTCTAGAAGTTGCAGTACCACTGAAAAAGAAACTGAATTTCAAGACTGCCCTCCTTGTGTTCTTCACGATCGTCCTCAATGCTTCTGCTTTCAGAAATCCTGGTTATAAAACATGTGGAAAAGAAATACATGCTTTCAGCACAGAGCCTTTGATACATCTGCATTTGAGTGAGACCAGGGTGTGACTGATTTTCCAAAGTAAGTGGAGTTGTCGTCAAGAGGGGCTTTTTGTTATTTCCGTTTATGTCCTTTCTCTTGCATATTAGACATTGATAACTAGAAGCAAACAGATATTTTGAGTGAAGCAAGCCATTTTTTAACCTTTCGGAGTAGATTTCACATTGAAATCTTCTAGGCAATAATGTCCCTATAGCTATGGCTTGCAAGAGAGGTCATTCAAGTTTCAGAAACATCTCATTTACCTGCGTCTGCAGTCCCCTCAGATATAGCTGTTTGGCTTCAGCAAGTACACAGCTTCACAACCTTTGCTGTGCCTGTGAATTCTCTTTCGTGAGTCTTGGTCCACGGACCTTGTTACAACATCCCAGAAGGCAAGAACCTAATTTGTTTTAAATATCTGACCATTTGGGTAAGCACAAATTTAAACAACCGTTGACACGTGGCAGTGGGACCTGAGGTATTGTCACTGTCTTCCTAATAGCCCTGTTACCTTGAGTGCAGCTGCAGATGAAGAGAAGTTACCCTACGGCGAGTGAGCTCCTTTCGGGCCATTGCTTTTTACAAGCAGATCTTGTTTCACATTTCTGATATTGAGCTACTCGTCCAATGCTGTGGAATTATCTACAAGCCTATATAGACTCATGGTGATTCAGTAACATGTGGCAGTTCCTACTATGTATCTTTAGATCTGCATCTCTGTCCAATTGCCAGAGCCTTCCCTTCTCAAATATTTGCATTTGTTTTCAACACAGTCTGAAGGTTTTCACTTTCTTCTAGCTTTAGAACTATACTGCTTCACTGCTAATTAGAATCTGGCTGAAATGGTCACCTGCACTTTGAACATTTGTAAGGGATTATGAGCAAATCAAGTCAGAGAAGATAGCTCCTGTGTGAAAATATAGGCTTTGTATAACCTAACCCATCTGGCAGGCAGGTATCTACAAAATACACTTACACCAGCTGTAACAAAATGTAATGAAATGCAATTAGGAATTTATCTGTCTCAGACAATTACAAGTGGAGTCTTCAGAGGAGCCGTTGTAACCACATGGATGTGCTTTATCTTAGATTTTCACTTAAACTAATGGCTTCTAAATTACTTGAGTGGAAAATTAAGAATGCAATGCTGCACTTAAGAAAGCATTTGCATTTCATTGCATATGCTGTTAAATTTCCATTAAACTCTACATTTATATACAGATTTTTAATTCATAAAATATGGAAATAGAATGAAGCAATCTGATTGGGCAGATGATACCTTCTCTGAAGAAAGCAGATATTTCTGGATATCTGCCTTCCTCAGTGTTCCCTGTATCTGTTCAGCATCACATGTCCTTTGTTTCGGGAAAATAGGCTTTAACAAAGAAGTTATGACCTACACAAAAATGAAACTGTTTAACTTTTTTGTTTTTCCGCAAATCAAGTCCAAGATCTATCCTCCAAGGTTTATGATGACGATTAAGAATTCCAGGATATTCAACAAATGTACATAGTGCACTGATGGGTTAGTCCCAAAGCTGTATAAAGAAGATAAAGTATTTTAAAATGGCAAAATTATCTATTTATAAAGCAAAGTATTCAACAGTCTTGAGTGAGAAATAGGAACATGGTTGTTAACTTAGGAAGTGAACTGCAGATTCCAGTAAGACATTAAGGATTGACTGGGAAGATGGTGCACTCATCTTTGCCACAGACTTTCAAAAATCATCCTATGATGAACCAGCCTTCTGGAGATTCCTAAGTCTTTTTAGCCCTGTTGCAGATAGATTTGTTATTTCACAAGCCAACCTCTGCCACTAATTCATAGTAGAGGTGGCAATACTCAATCTCATTACGGCTTTTTGCTGACCTCAAAGCAAAAAAAGCAACAAGTGCAAAGCACACTGCAGTCCCATTTCCAAGTTGCAGGATACACTGCATGTGCATTTTTGATCTTTTTTCTTACCATGTGTGTAAGGTCAAACAACTAATTTATTTTTTATTAATAATTGACACTTTGATGACATCCTGGAAAACATTTTACCAGATTTAACCATATTCAGCTTTATTCTCAAGTGCTAAATTGACATTTGTAAGGCTGTCCCTCAGGTAGGAGTTTCAAGAAAAGAAAGAATTGCTTAGACCATATTGGTCACTAAGGGTACATAAAGCATTCAGTCCTTCAAGGGTCATTGTAGAGTCATTGCTGATGCTGGAACTATTCAGAGAAGTGCTCAACAACATGAATGAGGAGCCCACAGTCAGCTCAAGGGCTCCTATCTGTCCATTTTGCATAAGAAATCCATAGTCCACATACAAAACAACTGGTAGGATCACATAGATGTACAAATACTTTCTAGTGAGATTGAAGGAATGCAGATACTGCAGTCAGTCTGCATTTTCACCATGTGCAATACCTAACATAAGGCTCTGCTGTGGTTAATTTCAAGGCACTCTTTGCAGTAGGAATTTTTTGGTCCCATGTCCTTTTCTTGAGCAAACTTTAAAGTATTTTGCCACATTTCATTCTAATCCCACTGTGCCGTGTGTGTGACTTAACATATCAGTAGTGACTCTGGCTCTTTCACTGATGGACTCCAGGAAATTTGTTTCATAAATAACTTTATAAAATAAGGACATTAAAATCATTGGTGTTTACAAGAAAAGTAATTGAATATCAATCAAAACACACTGGCAACCTCTTGACAGCTCCAGTTCTGCTATAATTCATTGAATTAATCAAGTCTTGACACTATGATATGTTATTACAAAGGCTGAAGAAGGAGCAGGAAATTACAAAGTTAAGAAAAAAGTTCTTTTTTTTTTCCACTTCATTGTATGTGAAACTTTTCAGTGGAAGATAACGTGGCCATGAAAAGAACTGCCATGGCTCATGTTCAGCTAATCTATTGTTTCATCTGGTGGTGGCCAAACACAACCACTAAAATTATGGTGAAAGAATTGCATCCGGCAAGTCTCTTGACTTGATTGAACAGCAATAATGTTACAGCACCCTGCATGTCCTTATAGCATATCTGTATCACCTTCGCTGCTTCTCAGATGTGTGTCATTCCTTTATGAGGAGAAAGGCCAAACTGACTATCTTACATTAATCTGCCTCTATTTCTCAAAGGAAAATAAGCAAGGCAGTATATGATGTCCCCAGTGTATAATGTTGTAGATTATTGCAGCCTCCTTTCACTGGCTGACAGAAAAACTTTGCAAGATACAATCACTATAATTTTTGAAGTGCTAAAAATGCCACTCCCTTTTGATCAGCTTGGGCACAAGTGGCAGCTGCCATGACAGTTTCGATGTACTTCAGCCACAGAACATCTTTTTTTCCAAAAACTCACTCTGAGCCCTGGAACATGAAAGGTGTGGATTGAGTTTTGGCTTTATTACTAAGACATTGTGGTACAGACCACAAAGCATAGGTGATTGTTCATATATGTACAAGTGTTCAGAGTGTTTCTTCTGCACAGTAAAGCAAAAATAGCTAGTACTTGCTTTTGTGTATCAGTAAGATAGCTGTCAAACTACTGTCACCTCTACCCCCCCACGTGATTTCCCAGTGTCATATGATGAAGCAGTGGTGGAGCTAGTACTAGAATTATTGTCTGCAGACTCGTAGCCTCCTGCTCTAGCCACTAGATCATGTGGTCATGAATAACTGCAGACAAAGAGGCATTTGGAAGCACAATAACACATTCAATCATGCAAATGTGTGTTTAGTGCACACTAGAACCTGTCCTTATAACAAATGGGTAACTTAGGAGCACAAATGGACCCTATATAATCAAACTAAAATTCATTCCACTCTTCCAACAGCTTATAGACACAAAACAAGCAACACAGAAATCTGTTTCCCAAGCTGTTAATGCCTAGAACAGAAAAGAAAGCACTGAAAAGATCTACTCTAAGCAATGTCTGAAAAACACAGGTGACTTACCAGATATTCTTTCCCTACCTTATCTCCCTTTTGCATTTGTAACATAAGCAAAAGCAGATAAACACATAGCCATATGCTAAAAAAGTGCAGACAGTTCATAAAGCAGGAGGCAAATTGTGCCATGGGATCTTTCTTCTCTAAATGACCTTCCTGAGAAATGCTGCATAGCATGAAGTGAAATGCTTACACTTCCTAGCAGCTACAATCTGATGCTATACTTGTTGTTTCTGATACTTTGCATCTAGAGAAGGGGGGAAAAAGCCAAGCAGGTTTCAATTTCTCTCGAAAGGAGAAGATTTTAAGACCATTTCAGCTGGCAAAATGCCATAGCTGCTCATGAAAGGGAGAAATCGGGATATTTTAAAGCTCACACTGTATTCCCCTGCTACAATAAGGAATATAAATATCTTCATTTCAAAGATTTTGGCAGAAGATGTTACTTTACTCCACTTAAATTTGTTTTAAAAAATTAGCTCAAAGAACAGATGTTGAATTTACCCCAATGGAAAATGAAGTCTGCTTTTTATCCACACAACAAATCCAGCCACTCTAAAATGAGAGCTGACAAACCTCTCCTGAAGTACTCTGCTATGCTTTTCACTTGCTTTTTTTGCACCCATCATTACTATCTAAACAAAACTTTTCCAGTCCTCCTCCCACTTTCTCAACCAGGTGGAAACACAAAGAGCCTAATTTTTAAATATGCTTCCCCCCACCCCATATTAGAAAAGTGAATTTTATACATGGAAAACAAAGAAAAGCCTGCAGATTTTCAATTATGTGGAAGTAATTTGTTCTACAATCCTAAAACAACTGATTTAAAAAAAGAAAGCGTCCTGCTTCTGCCTTGGGAAAGACTATTTTCAAATTGTGGACAAAGCAAAAAGCAAATATTTAGAGCAAACATGCCATCAGATATTTAGTGAGCTGGGACCTACGTTTCTTGTGGAAGAATTTTATGGCTGGCAAAATGAAACACAGACCTAGGTGTGAACTGGTACAGGAATGAAGGCGGACTTAGACAAGCCAATGTTATCTTTCACCTTCTCCTCCAGGCAGGAGGAACCTGTCAGTCCTGAAAAAATAGCAATAATCATGCCACTTCTCGACCCAGACCCAGCACTGCTTCCTCAGTCCTGCCCTAGGAGAGGAACAGCAATCCGCTGCGCCTGCCCGGGCTCTCGCTGCTGAGCAGGGCAGGGATTCATGCAGGCCCAGGGTTCTTTGTACACTCTTACCCCTTCAGTCTCATGGGACACCCAACAAGTGTCCAGGCTTTTCCTAATAATCTGGGATTCTTGTGAACTCCTGTATATCAACACCTCTGTTGCTGTCTTCTTGAGGCATATCATAGTTTCTTTATTATGTTAAAAGGTACAATGTTTTGTGTTTGCTGAGGCAGTGCTTTGTAGCATAGGGGCTTGCAGAGCCAGAAAACCAGGAAACATTCTGATCTGAATGGATATTTGGACTAAATATTTCCAATGTGTTTGCCTCCAACTGCAAGAAACTGGATTCTGTGACCCAGGTAGCTTTTCCACTTTATAGTCTCATGTTAAATACCTAAAGCTCGAGTCCTTTGTTAATATCCTAATTTAAAATACATGTTAGCAAATCTTTCCATCACTAGAGGATAAAATGGTAGCAAGCATAACTGGCTCTTCCACTACATCGTAATTCATCCAGCCTCCTGATTTTCTATGAGTTCAACTTAACACGACACATGATAATTCATATTTTAAATTGGTAATGGGCTTTTATGTTTGAGTTAAACCCAGTGATACTCCATCTATACATCATTTAGAAATCTTTTCTGCATCAACTTTAGAACAAAGAGCAGCAGAGAGAATGGCTGAGGTGCAGTAAGACTCAGGCAAAACCTTTAAATGATAAAAGGCAAAGTACAGTGCATCGTAGATATTTTCAGGAACACATTTTCATCTCCAGTTTACACACAAACACAGACAGGGCAATGATATTTAATACCAAGGCACAGGCCTCAGTAATATGGCCAACAGCAATCCCTAAAAGAAGAAATGGGGTTTTTTGCAGCAACAATAAAGTCAGCTCTCTTGGGCAATAGGAAATAAAATGTTTTTGTTTGTCTAAAATATGAGCTGTGAAAATAAATAGCTATGCCATACAGAAAATGTCATTCAAATAAAAAACTGCACTTCCCTTTTGATGGGATATTAAATATAACATTGTCGCTGTCTGATATTTCTTCCCAGTTCACTTTACCCTACAGACACACATAGTTATATACATTTTGGTTTATTATTCCTAGCATGCAATATTAATCTATTCTTAGCTAGTAATTAATTACCATTACATATTTTCACAGCTCTCTAGTCTCCTCAGGGGAAAGATTCTACTACATATTTAAGAAGTAGATTAATGTGTACTTATGTAGATGGACCCTCTGGAATAATTTACATTTCGCTAGGATGATTTCTTAGTCAAACACATCTGAGTGGCTTTTTTTTAAGTGCAAGAATAACAGTGTCCACAAAATTAGGCATACTGATACTGAGAAATAAAAACGAAATAATGCGGTGTCCTTTGGGAGCTCAAGGAACAATCCTGTCTTCAGTGATGATGGTATTCAGTGGTAAAATAGGAATGAATCAGATTCATTATTTTAATCTACTTTCCGAAAGGTAGAACAAATTCTTAGTTTGCTTGCTTTAAGTAGTGCCACTCCAAAGTATCTCCAGAGTGGAAAAGCTTGAAGATAAGGGGCCTTACTGTACCCTTTCATTGCTGTAATCCTAAAGATATAATTACTTCAGACTTCTGGCCTGATTCAAAGCACACTGAAATTAGTGCAAGCCTTTCCCCCGGCTTCAGATTAGGCTGCTAAAATAGCCTTTCTCTCGGCACAGTATCTGGCTAAGGAGTGTAACTAATACAGTTTAAGGGTGTATAATTCCTATTCATGTCATAAAGTATAGAATTTCTATGAAGATCAACATCTGATTGTATGGCTAATCATTGCATTCCCACTTCACAGGAAAGGAAAATAAATATTTTTTCTAGGAATGAATAAATTCAAATGTGACAGCTGAAGTGATAGAAGTTAATGGAGAAAGCAGCATTTCAACTGTGAGGAATGATAAATAACGATTGAGGTCACAAAGGCAACAAGAATAATAGCTAGAGACTTGCTATGCAGTATATTTCACCTATAGGGAAGCCAGCTGACTATTTTTCCTTTATCCTTACTTCCACAGCCTGTTTATTAATGCAGCCACATGAATTCTTCTGATAGCTTCTCTTCAAACACTGAACCCAGAAAGGCATGGCACCCATTTAATTTCTCTATCAATAGTTACCAAATACTTTGCATTCCAAAAATATATATAATTTACCAAACATTAACAGTTAGAAAGTGCTTCCCTTAGAAGTACAGACCTTGCCTGTTTTACTCCACTTAATGGTCTGGCCTTAATGTATTACTGCCATTGAAAGGACAAGAGCATCTTTAACGCATGCGAGGGGCACCAAACAGGACCAGTTGATCTTTAAATTTCTTTAAGTGCTAAGTTCACATAGAAGTTTATACACCTTGCATAATTATTGGAACAAATGCATTAAGAGGTATTGATGAGTGTTATCAGTGCATGGACCTTTAGAATGGCCAAGAATTTGCCAACACACTGATTTTATACTCTACTCTCTAAAATTTCAAAGTATTAGTACAGAGCCCATTTGATAAACACTTTACTAAAGTGGCAATTGGTAGTGTCTGCTTGTTCCTAAGTCTTCAGGAATTGAGATCCAAGGGTGAAGCTACAGTTTTTCTTGTATATTAATATCAGTCATAAAGAATGCTCTGCACAAGTCGGGCCTCTGTTTCTCAAGATAAGGTTGGTCATAATTTCGATCAAAACGATCTTTCATTTCTTCCTTTTAAAAAGTATTTTTCCCCCCTTTCCTTCCAGATTAAAGAATATAGAACTAGAAGCTCTTTGGAGGATTGATTGGTTTGGGGTTTTGTTCTTTCTTGCCTTCCCTGGTTGAAAACTCAAATATTGCCTCGTTGTTCAATGAAAAAAAAAGGAGGTTAATTTTTTTTTCAAACATTTCACAGATAGTATTTTACTGAAGACGACAGTTATTACTCTGCATTCACACAGGGAGGCAGTTTGCTGAAAAAGCTATTTCCATTTTTGCCCATACCTTTGACGATAAAAAAAAAAATCATTTACAGGCTAAATTTACTCATGACCATTTCACAGCTATTTATTCTCATATTCACCTTTAGTGAAAACAGCTCTTCTCCCCCTGTTTTAACCATCTCCCATATGTCTAGAATGCAGTTGTGTCCTTCTTAGCCCTCCTTTTCCTAGGACCTTTAGTACACTCCTGTATGAACACTGGAGTCTGGTAACTCCAGACTCTAAACCTCATTTTCCTAGAACATATGGAAAAATATTGTAACCCCTCCCAGTTTTGGAATAAAAATAAAAGGCATTGCAGACTGAATAAAATATTTCATTAAGATACCATTGGTTGTGCAATCCAGAGTCGAACCTCACCTCAAATAAGCAAATAGAGATGACGGGGAAAATACGTCAGACAGAAGTCAGTCAAGCTATTCAATAAAGCCCACATATCACCTAACCATGACAGTAATTTCTTTGAGAGTTTGTGTCATAAAACATTACATAGAGTGCTCATTGCTTACTACTCTTCTGCAAAACACCGAGGGGAAAAAAAAAAAAAACCAATCTCATTAGGGAGACTTAAGCAAGACAACTTTCACTGATTGTCTTACTGTGCTTCATAAATAAAGAGACAACTTTGCAAGCTTTTCAGATACAAGAAGGTACTATAGTGGAAAAATCCATTAAAGGACTTAAATTTGGAAAGTGAGGTGGATAGCTACTGTGAGTGCAAGACGACAACCATACACAGGAACAGCCATACATCTCAAGCAGTCTTGCGGCACAAAACGTATCTTTGCAACTGAAATGGCATGTAATTGCTCATCTTCGCTGTATGAAGGCTCAAAGCATCCTTACCATGAAGGAGGGAGCACTTAGTGCAAAAGAAACCAGGAATATCACCCAGAAGTTTGAGGAGTGAATCAGGCTTACACAAAAGCCATCAGCAGTGCAATTAGCTCAGATCTCTCCCAGGTAAGATCTGGATCTTACCCGCACTTTAAGGCCATCCTGCTGCTTGGTGTCTCAGGCTTAACATGACCCACAAGCTAGGAACGTCACTTTTTCAGTCCTAAAGCTATAAATTCTAGATTATAAAGGGGAATTTTGCTGCTGGTCATCTGTTCTTCTCCGAGTTGTCATTGTCTATCAGTTATTCTGCTGCATATCACTAAATACTTGAAGTTAACTGGTATCTCCAGGAATGCTGAAAGAATATTTTGCTGGTTTCTGTAGTTTGTCCAGCAAAAGGAATCATGTGTTTTGCTCATTAATACCCCAGTTCTGGAACATGCACTACTGTGGCAGATTAACATTCCACAATTCATGAATAAAAGTGTTCCAAAAGTAAATCTCTGCATTACTTCTCCTAATATTGTGAAATACTCTAGCTGCAACATTGCTTTGCCTTAAAATACTTCTATCCATTTTTAATATTTGTTTCAAAAGCATGCACAAAGATACATTATTTTTATTCCACCTATTAAGTAGTTTAAAACATGATTGAAATGAAGTCACTGCACTTTGAAGATTTATTAAAGGCTGCTAGAATCAAGCAGTGTGGAAGTCTATTCAGCTGTTGTATTCAGGTTCTGAAATAGAATACACAGAAGAATGTTGTCTCTATAGAAACAGGCAGCTGTCTTGAACTTATTGCTGGTCACTTAGCTTCAACCTTGACTCTTGCAGTGATGATACTTGTGAAAAGTTATTTCTTCATTACTGTTGCACCTCATAGCCATGTATTAGCAAAAATATGGGAGAGACAGATTTGCTTTTTACCCTGAAGTTTTTTAAATGAAAGTCAGTAATTCAAAACAGGGCAGCTTGACTGTGCCCTTAATTCTTTGTCTGTGTAGTAGCAAGGCATGGTGGCACACCGCAACACAGAATGATAATCTAAATGTTAACAAATCGCCATTAAAGAATGATCACCGTTTTCAAAGTACAAACGATCCCTGACATGCCATCAGACATGATAGAAGACAAGATATTTTATTCATTTCAGGGCTTCGTTATCAATCCCTCTTCAAAGCAGTCAGATCTTGTGCACCTCAAGTGTGTAACAACTTACTAGTGCAGTAATTAGCATAAGAAGTCAAAACTGAAAGCATATATAAGCACATAAAAGTGTACATGTATGTGCTTCTGATTAAGTACGAGAAGATGGTTGTGCTTAGAGAACCATTATACTAGTTTTCAATTAGGTGCATCACTCTGCTTTTGGTCTGCCAATGTCTTACTTGAAAAAATGATGGAAAATGATTAAAAGGAAATATTATACTTGCATATTGAAACCTGTACAATAGGCCACCTCATTAAGCATCTTTCAGCCTCAGAGCAGCCAGGATAGCCACAGGTGCAAGGAGTGCAAGACTTCAGTTTCATTAGCAGAGCAACTTCTGGCAAAGAAACACATTTTGGTCACCTCTGCAACTTTAGCAACTTTGTGATAAATTCTAAATCAAGAACTATTCTGATGCAGATTCACAGCTACCCAAAGTTTCTGGCTGTCACCAAGCTGATAGCTACCTCTAACTTCATGCCAAAAGAGGAGCGTGAACTCTGTTTGTGCCATTATAAACAGTCTAACCCTAATATTTTTACCTCAGTTGTGTTTTATAGGGGTGTTGTACACAAAACTTCTTAGCTGAAAAATTCTAACACTGGGGTTGGACTTTTAAAGGTCCCTTGCAACCCAAAATATTCTATGATTCACAAATAATATCAGAAAACTTGTTCCATAAGCATAGAAAGAGCCACCAGCTTCTGAAATGAGAAATGAAGAAAACAGCTATTCTGTTGGCACACTGTTTTTGATGTATGAATATCCCCAGTGTTTTTAACATGGCTTATCTGGTGATTTGGTGCCAAAACACCACTGAGCTGCCCAGGAATTATTTGATTTCTGGTAAAGGAGCTGCTATGGAGGGAAAAAGAATGTTGTACTTTGGTGACTAGTTGCCCAAGTTGCAAGTTGTCCAAGTTGTGGGTTTGAGATTTTTCTTCTAAAGAAACCATACAGCTTGTTAATCGAAGTTTGTTAACCAAACAGCTATTAGTATGCTCCTTAATAACATATAGAGACATTTCAAACAAAACTGGGAAGGCAGGGACAATGAATATGACAATTCCCTAAAGGCAAACACCAGTTTCCTCTGGAACTGAAAGCTGCAGGAGACAGAGCTAAACTCCAACAGGAAAATAAATTACAAAAGTCATACCCTGAATATTCCCAGTAGGCCATTTGGTCAGATGAATGGTTGCTATAGCACCAACTCACCTTACATGAATTCACTCCTAAAGACCCAAAATAGCTTCTTTTCTAAGTGAAAAAATGCAGGCAGATATGTTTTATATCGGTAACACCACCGGAGATAGACTGTCTCCAATCAAACAACAATAGCCACCAATCTCTCCATGAGAACTTTGCTTTTAGTTATGAACCAACCCTAGCAGCAGGCTCTCGTTCACCTTCCAGAAATCATTCGTGTCTTATTCTTTGACTACAATGGTAAAAAAATCTGATCCATCAGAAGCGATTCCCTGCTGTGGGAGCAATACAGTTACTGTCGGTACGGTTGCAGCAAGAAACACTACGAGTTCAATGAAAGGCTACAAGGATGATTAAGGGACTGGAGCACCTCACATGGGGAAAGGCTGATAGAGCTGGGACTGCTTAGCCTACAGAAGAGCATGCTTGGGGCAGGAATCTTATTAAAGTATATGAATACCTGAAAGGAGGGTTCAAAGAGGAGAGAGCCAGGCTCTTTTCAGTGATGACCAGTAGCAGAACCAGAGGCAACGGACACAACCTGAAACACAGGAGGGTCCGGCTGAACATCAGGAACACTTTTTTGCTGTGAGGGTGACTGAGCACTGAAATAGGTTGCCCATGGTGGTTGTGGAGTCTCCATCCTTAGACGTATTCAAAAACTGCCTACACACAGGCCTTGGACACTGGCTCTAGGTAGCTCTGAGCAGGAGTTTGGCCAAGATGACCTCTAGAGGTCATCTTCCAACCTCAACCCTTCTGAGATAGACATCAGTTGAAATATAGCTCTACTGGTTATCTGAGTTCCCTTGGAAGAGCTACTCCCTTCCAGATACAGTTCTGCATTTGCAATGAGTAATCACACTGCATAGTCATTAAGCTTGGACAGGGCGTATGTCCTCAGGGAAAGAGAAAACTTGGAATAAGCAAGAAGTATGTGGGAGAACATCATCTACAGACCTTCAGATTAAATCTGAATAAAATAAAGACAAAGTTAAGCACATATTAGAAGTCAATAGGCATCCCAGTACTTAACACTCGTGTTGTAGGCTAAATCTCCTTTGTAATACTGGCATCTCCACTTACCCTTGCTCCAAAGCCTCCTGCCTTTCCTAGAATAAATGACTCTTCTTCAGGGCAGGATAAAAGCAAGGGATTGTTGGGCTGGTAAACTGAAGTTTTGTAGTCTGAGGTAGGAAAAAAATGGCTTTATGTAAGGTATTCTGGACAGCGTAAAAACAGCCTTGCTGTTGCACTAAATTGTGTAAAAAGTTTTCCAGGACTGGCAGAAGATAGAGATAGAGATCCTTCTCTGATTAGGTTTCTCTCACGTATGAAGAACTAGCTCAGCATACTAACATTTAATTAAGTTAAAAACCAAAAATTTTGTGAAATGACTACACTGCATCACTATCTTTATGAAACTAATTGAATCAGAAAGTGAAGCATTTTCTCTTGTTTGCTGCAAGAAAATTTAATAGAAAAGGGCAAATATTTTCAGCTTCATAGTGGAACATTGTAATCACCTGCCCTTTCTATACTGCACGCCCACATTTAGAGAACAGAAGTTGGTGTTAAGTCACAGCAATGGCTTCACCGTGGAACTGGCTGAGAAGCACCATGTTACACCAGGTTTTACAACTCAGGTACACAGCTGTCCAAATTTCCTTTACCTGTGCCATTTGTGAAATTATGGAACATTATTTACAATTGGCTGGGCTTGTGCACACCACAATTAATCCAGGTGAGTAGACGGATAGCAACTGAAACGATTCAAGTCTCTCACTGTACTGAACAGCCTCTATCTCTGATGTCTCCAAAACCAGATTGAGTCCACCAGAATTCAACAACACTTTGTCTTAATAATGTCCCAATAAACATCTGGGAAGTCCCCCTCAGCTTCCACTGTTCACTTGCTCCATGGCGCCTTGGATCAAATACCTGTCAGAGGTACCTTAACTGATGCTAATTCCTGCACCTTGGGGAGCAGTTACAGAGAACAGATGTGTTCAAAGTAAACTAATACAGCAGTCATTGCTATTAAGTGATGAGAGGCCTCAAGTGTTACAACTCACAGATTGTTTCAGCTTTTTAACATTTCTGGGGCAAGAACACTAATAAATGAAACTAAATCTTTAATTTCCTACCACTTCCTTTCATGCCTGTGCCTGCTCGCATTTTCTAAGTGTCACGCTCTGCCGTCTTTAACAGCTCTGACTACCTCTCTGTTAATAATTTCCACAGCTTTATCCTAAAATTAGGTTCATTTTATCAAAATTAAAATCCAACATTGCTGTGACGCCTCCTTCCAGCCATGTTAAACATGAACAGACAATGGGTTCTTTAAGAGACATGAAATAAAACAGAATACTCTAAGGAACATTTAAGAAATTCTAGCAAACAGCCTCAGGACCACATAGCAGTACTTTCTCCTTTCCTTTCAGATTTCTGGGCAGGGCCAGACAAATAAGCCAGCAGCACTTCACGCAGGTACAGCTTGCAGGACATTTTGCTTGTGTACCCTAACAGTTCTGTCACACATAAGCATGCAGGATTTTGAAAAGGCCATCTTCAGGTGTTTAGGCCAACAAAATTAATTTGTGGAAAGAATTAACACAAAGATCTGTACGTAACAGGTATCTGTTATCCAGACAATAACTGAACTGGATTGCACTCTCGCTTTTGCATGGTCAGGTCAAGCTGGTGCTACCCTGCTGAGGGAGAGAACACAGCTTGGTCTATGCTCATTAGTCTCACTTTCATAAATGTCAAACTGGCTTTATTCAAATGAGAAGCATATGTCCACTCCACATGCTCCATTTCTACTTAAAAGAACTCTTCATGAAAGAGGCAGCTCCTCTGTTTTTACCTACCTATGCTCTTTTTCCTGTTAACTGCTGTGATTATCAAACTTGCCAGCCAGACTGCATTACAGAGTTGCCATGGAAAATATTTTTACTTTCAACAAACACTCAGCTGTATTCTTTCTAATGCCTCACAGCACAGAGGGAATGTGAAAGTATGATTTCTCAAGTCTCTTGTCAAATTTCATGCTAAGATTTGCAGGAAATATTTTTTTAAGGCTAAGCTGATATACCTCCTATAAATGAACTGACTACAGTATTAAATAACATGCAGGTTTAATAAGAAATATTTTATTTTTGCTATACAAACATTTTCATAAACTTGATAACAGCTTTGCCAGAGCAATATCCTTATGCAAAGATACTTTTGCCCATGTAATGTCATTTACCATCTAAATCTAAACGCATATGTATAACAAATGGAGTATTTATTTGTCCTCTCAGTTGATGGGGACCCAATAAATCACTCTGACTTCGCAGGAGTTGGATTTTTACTCCTATAACACCAGTTCCTTCTGGTTTTTTATTGTTATTTCCCATACAACCTCCACATACGTAATCTAAAATTCATAGCTTTTTTCAGAATTCTCACAATGATTTTCTTAAATACTATCCAACTATCCTAAACAATAAGAATTTAAAATAGTTCTGAACATCTGGATGTGTTTGTGTTGCTGCTATTCCTGTATTTGCTGTGCCTGAGAAAATTCATCAAGATGTGTGGCAATGCTGTATTCTCTCTTCATGTTAATAACAACTCTAGCAAAACTTATGAAAAATTATACTTCCTTTTTTGTGCATGATTAATTTTTTTTTAGTATATCTAATTCCTCCTTGGTGTTATATGGCCACTAAGCACTTTTGAAATAGAGCAATATATCTTCTTTTTTTTTTTTTACTAAAACCTAAAC
>Ga0181612_142943_pt1 | contig 21233 bp, 7 predicted proteins | sample HoacroProtozoa21_FD_119630 | JGI IMG/M metagenome (GOLD analysis project Ga0181612, IMG submission 119630) | Hoatzin crop microbial communities from Cojedes, Venezuel. Combined Assembly of Gp0051906, Gp0051904, Gp0051908
AGACTAATTTTTTTCCCTTTGGATGATTTCAGCTCTGTTTTCCAGAGAAAATCAAATAAATTAAACTCAGTAACCTAACTTTTCTATCACTTACCAAAGTAAATCTGGAATCAATGGAACTACTTTTTCAATTGAGTTAAAAGGATCAAAACGAACAATTTATTTGGGTTTTTTTCTTATTTTTTGCAACAGTTTCTGAATATCTTGCTTATGTGGAAGCTCACACCAGAGAGCTTTGTCTCTGGGGGATTAGAGCATGAACTCCAGAAGCGTTCTGCTGCTCCTGTAGGTTTGACCAAAACATCACGTGTATCCAGGCATTCGTCTTTCTTTCCTTCATGCTTACTTACTTACACACCCTGTCCATCCCCCCAGCCTCAGAAGCATGCAAAAGCCACCTAAACCCTCTTGAAAAAAAAATAAAATAGACAATTATAAATGCCTTCTATACATTAACTTGGTGCATGATTTACTCCAGTGCCTCTTGTGAGCAATACATGCTGTTCCTGCAGAGCTGTGCAGAGAAGGGGAGAAGATGGTTTTCGTGCTTTATGTGAAGGCGGCTGCCATCAGAGTTTTGGTCTCCTCTCAGTTCCCCACTGTCAAAAAGTACGATTGCACATTTCTTCTATTGCTGCTTCTAGAAACAATGATGCAGAAGTTCAGATATATCTCTAAACCTGTTGTGAGTCACCTAGAAGTGCTTTCCACATTTTTATTTTAGAACCCAGCCAAAGCTGTTATACGCGGTATTATACATGAGTAGGTATCGATGATAAATAGCCAAGGTGATGTGGAACTCTGTGTGCTACACATTTCCTTTACAGTGGTGTTTTGTAACAGTAAATGCAGCAGAGACAATGCAGAGGTTATGTGCAATGATTTGACCTTGAAACATTGCAAAATGTGATTTAAGCTTATCAGAGCATGAATGATGCTGCTGCAAAGAAGTTCACAAGATTGCTGTGCTACCTCATAAGAAGAAACTGCTGTACAGAAATTTCTAAACCTTGGTTTAGATCTGGCATTGCGTACCACAATACTTTAACATACACAGAAGAGTGATTCTGCACAATGAATGCAAGCCTGAGCTGCTACAGAACTCAGTGACTTGTCTTGCAGTCATGATTTAGCTAATTCTAAACAGCAACAATTTTTTGCATTCAAGGTGTTCGCAAGCAAGCATTATCCCAAGGCTAAATAATAACTCTATTTTACAGCAGAGTTTGATGATTGCAAATCTGTCATATTGCAATGAGAGTGGGGCTTTTACAAGTGTTTCCAAGGGGAAAAAACCAAACACACAGCTCAGGAAGCATCACCCAGAACAGCTAACAACATTTACAGCACTCTTACAAAATCTGGAAGAGTGTCTATTCTGAGTTGTATCTGTGCACTGAACTGTCAACCCTCACATGATATTTTACTATCAACCTCTGAATCTCTACTTATTAATTAATTATTACACATATGATTAAAAAATGGGGAGTCTTATGATGAATGAGTGTCTATATAGAAATACATTGCTGCAATGTGTAAGTGTGATAAGTATGATTCATTGTGTCAAAAGCTTCCATACTGAAACTGGCATGTTGCTGTCCAGATCTGAAAAGATGTTTTGTTGCTCAACAGACAGATGATTTGTGAGGTCAAGTACAGGAGATAATAATTCCTCTGCCAAAAGGACACTAACATTTCTAAAATGAAGAGGGCAGTGAATAGTCCAAGAGGTGGAAAATAAAAGGTGCTTCCTGTATAAGGTCTGGATCAATAATATTTGCAAGGTGGGGGTGGGGAATAAGATAGAGTCTCTCAGAGACCCCTAAAAGGGAACTAGTGTAAAAACTGGTATGCCTGTTTTTTTTTTTTTGTTCCTGGGAGTGCAGACTGACAATATATAGCATTCAAAGGGTTTTGACTACTTAGGTTAGATAAGCATCTATAGCTTGGCAGCTGGTTAAGAAGTGCAGACAGAGTTATATCTTAGGTTAAATGTGATTTTCTTTCTCTTCTGTTATCTGTGTCTTTATGAATTTTTCACCTGTTGTCCACTAAGGATTTTTAAAATAAATGAGGATATTTCCTTTTGCTTCAGAGTGTCCAGGTTAGCAGTAAAATCATAATAACAGACCCAGAGATTTAACTCCCAAAGAAGTGGACATAATTTTAACTAGAGTTCTGGACATTTCAGGCAGAGGTGAATACTGAAGTTCAATAATCCAGGATTTCCAGAGGAAAAGAGAGTATAATTGTGTGTCTGCACAGGTATATGAAAACCTGTATTGCAGTGTTCTGGGGAGCCTTGATCTAAGATACCTTGCTGTCCTGATTTCAGCTGGGATAGAGCTAATTTTCCTCCCAGTAGCTGCTGGGTTTTGGATTCAGTATGAGAAGAGTATTGATAGCACTGATGTTTTTAATTGTTGCTAAGAAATCAAGGACTTTTTTCAGTCTTCCATGAGCAGGTGTGCAGGTGCTGGGAGGGAGCATAGCCAGGCAGATAGCCCAAGCTGGCCAATGGAAATATTCTGTACCAAGGATGAATGGGGGCTTGGTTGGGGGGGGAGCAGGAATCCTCTCTTTTCTGGGAGTGTCAACTATCCTTTCTTTTTTTCCGGAAGTTAAAACTTTTCCGTGATCTTGGTTTTTGAATGAGTTTGGCGAGTTCTGCGAAATTCTTGAGTCTGGGAAAATACAGGAAATTTGTGAGCTACGGAAGTCCGCGGGTCCCATGGTCTCTGTTTAGGGGCTGGTTACACAAATGGTTGTCACGCAGTGAGAAAAGTTGTATTGTGTATAGCTTCTTTTGCCTACTCGTATTATTATTATTATAATTATTATTAATTGTAATTATTATTATTTCATCTGTTTTATTAATAAACTGTCTTTATCTCAACCCTTGAGTTTTACCTTTTGTCCATTTCTCCTCCCCATGCCTCTGAGGTGGGATGGGGAGAGGTGAGCGAGTGGCTGTCTGGTGCAAGTTGCTGGCTGCCATGACAGAGGTTCAAAATTAATTTGCCAAGGTGAACAACAGTTTCTGAGGTTAAGCCAAGCCTCCGTCCTGACAGTGTATAGCAGCAATGAAAGAAGCAGACTGGGCAGATTTTCCTGAGTGAATACTTGGCATCTGGTTTGGGAAGGAGTAGGTAATGATGGACTATTCCTACTTCATAAATTTGGGAAAAAAGGAGTGTACTGGAAGTATATCTAGCAGTACAAAGGAGATATATGCTAGAATTATTTAACATTAGAGGGAATCTAGGCTGTGACACAGCTGTGTTGCTGATGTAAGTCTGAAGGTCCTTTCTATCTTGAAGGAACACCAAGGACTGTTTCATCTCTCACAAGTATTCTCAAAGTGAAATAAATGTGGCTTAAAACAAATGCTAGGCCCTTTTATCCTGAGCTGTGACTTACATCTTAGATTTTTATGTGTCATCATGAGACTCACAAAGAACTTGGGCCTGCTACAGGAAATAGCTTTGATAGTCAGAACCAGCAAAAATGCAAAGTCTGAATTTTCATGAAATGATGCAATATATTCCTGTGGGACCAAACGTACTGTGAGCAGGTATTTCTAAGCTACTACTCAGTGGTACCCATTGACAGCACTGAAGATGTGAAACCTGTGAAACTCCTTGCTTTAACATGCCTGACATATATTCAATATTAGAAAAATGATTAGAGGGATACCAGACATCTAGAGACGAAAGTGGAGCTTTGAGGTCAGACCATCTTCCCCTTCACTTTTATTTCTAATATGGTTTTCAGGGTTGGCTTTTCGCTTAATAACAGAGCAAGGCTTATGTTTCTCTGAATCCTTTCAGAGCTGTCTTTTCCGATCCATGAGTTGTGCTTTTCTCCTCCATTCCCAACTCTTTCCCTGGAAACTAACTGCCATGTCTATAGTACAAGCAAAGTGGATGGCCTTTGTAGGGTACCACGGGTGGGCTGTGGAGGCAGACCAGTGAATCCTCTTGAAATTTGGGAGTAACTTCAGTCTGATTCAGAAGCAAAGCACGCCTTCTCTTCTCCTGGATAGGATGAGAGGATAATGTTACTGTAGTTTCAGCCCCTGAGCATTTCCATTTGCTTAATTTCTTTCCTTTACTGATTCTCAGTGTAATAACAGGAACAGAATTTGAAGTACATATGCATACTATGCTGGATGAAAATTGTTATACAGGTAAGATGCACTGCAGCAAGCACACTAGCTTTCCACTTATCTCCTCTATGTTTTATTGTCAATGACAGCAATAGTTACAGAAGTTGTATTACTACAACACTTCGCATGCTGGTCAAACAGCAGAGGGCGACACAGTTTTAGGCATTGGGCAGACAGCAGCAAGCCAAACTACTGCCTCACTTCCCCCACTCCCCTCAAGAATATCTTTGTGTTATCCCCCTCTATTGTAATTCCCCTTATTAGCCTTGAGGATGTATTCTATTAAATATTTGAGAACTTCTGGTTCTGATATACATGTGAACATTGTGATGTCTCTAGCTTATGAACTTCCACACGGGTCTAAATCACTAATCCATTTACTCCAATATTGCACCTTTGACTATACCTGTCTCAGCTAGTTCAGGACATTTCCAGCGGTGACCAACAGATAATTATGGAGGAAGGGAGTCATGTGAAATAATGATCTCACTGTCATCAGTAGTTTAAAAATTATCTTATAGATTCACAAGACAGATTTCTGTTCTCCCCAAATCATTCAAACCAGAATACTGAATCTGACTCTGAATACCTTGTTTCCAATACATATTATTATGGACCATAACAGTTACAGGTGTTCATATATGTAACACCTTTGACATAAAGTTTTCAGTTCTAAATTTTTTTTTCTTTTTCTTCCAGAATATTACATAGTTTGTCTGATTTTTCTGCATGCTTTGTAGATAATTGTTTGTATTTGCAATGTGTGCGTGTATAACATCTGGCTCAGAGTGAGTTGCTGTATTCACTACTCAATGAAGCAATGAAGCATTTGAAATGTAGGAACATCCCTCAGACATCATTTCTAGTTAATGATTCTTCATGCTCTGAATGTTGCATCTCTTGTGTCCTCTGTCTATTAATCTTAAAATGACATACCTTACACTATCAGTAGTCTCATGAAGAAATAAACCCCAAAAAATCCAACAAAAACTGAATGAAATCTTTTAAGAAAGTGTGTGTTCAAACAATAACATATGTTGATCATGCAGAAAAGGAAAAAACTGTTGAGAATATTATTCTCCCTGTGTTCCTCTGTAAAAAACAGACATTTAACTTGGAGCTAGTCATGATTCATCAGCCTTCATACACATAACTTGAAATTATCAAAGGTCCTGCTGCTCTCTTCTGACTTCATCTTATTTTTTCTTTTTTTTATAAACCCATCCTGATATCTGGATATGTGGCAAGCATTTGATTAGTAGGCTGAACAACTGAGCAAATGTGAATAAAAATCCACGATAAATTCAGTGTACAGGAGGCATGGAACAAACCTAAAATGGTAGACTAATGATTTTAAACACTATTAAGAAAGGATTTGCAATCTGGTCAAAATAAGGGTGCAAACCAAAGAGTAACTTGCCCTTTTGGAAAGGATCAATGCATTCTTAGAAGGTCGTTGGGGAACATGCTAAGGAAAAGATATTTCAATCCAAATTATAAACAACAATATATTTGTGTTTTTTTTGGCATTTACTTAGTACTCTAGGTAAAACATTACCACTCATAACAGATGTATGCTTTCTACAGTCAAGACTCTTAAATAAAAAGATATGTTGCAGTGATTAAGCTCTTTGTGTGAAACGCTGTGTGGTAGTCTCTAAAAGTAAAGGTGGGTAGATCTGCAGTAACTATATAGAATGGCACGGGAGATATAAAGTAGAGCTTCCTGATAGGATTTGATTAGCTTTTCATTCTTAGATCCTGAATGCAAACTAAACAGAGTGCTCTTTGTTAAATATCACCTTAGCAAAAAATTGCCTTGAAGGCTGCCATCAAGGAAAAAGGAAGAAAGAGAAGGCAGCAAGGAAACTCTGGAACAGTGAACTCTTGTCGTAGTACAAATGACTCCAATAGTTAGAGAAAAGTCAGGGTCTCACTGCTTTTTTGAATATTGCAATAGTCTACTATAATATTTACTTTAAATCACAAATTGTCTCTGAGAATAATACACAAATCTTTACCCCAACACATTTTATAGTAATAGTAAACCTTGAAAAGAGGTTAAATAATGTAAAAATTGAAAGATTAGGATTTTTAAAAGCCACTTATCTGTATCAAAGAAGGACTGTAATGAATTCTGAGTGGTAAGACTCAGGAAGTTTTTAACAAGATAAAAAGTGAATTATACATTTTGATAAAAAAAATAAGATTAATTACTTAGTTTTTCCAAGGTTATATAATACAATAGAACTAGATATTTATGTGTCAGAGTACTAAAGCATATTAAGAGACACTAAGGATTAGATATTCTTGTCAAGTATTTGCCAGTCTTTCCTTCCTCTGTTTTCAGGGTTTTGAACTGACTTTAAAACCAAAACGTCCATTTAAAAATGATTCTTTTCTGCAGTTGTTGTTTGCAACCAGGCTGTCCCTAAAAATCATCAAGTTAGAAAAAGAGTATTAAAAGAATACTGTATTTTAAAAATTTAAGTATCACAAGTATTTCACAGAAATATTCTTTTTAAACTAACAGAAATTTGAAATCTTCGGAGGTTCTTTTGGACTCATCTAGATTTCAGCTTTTTAACAACTGTGGTAGAGGATAATACCAACAACACAAAATCACATGACAAGTCGATCAGAAATTCGTGAAATACATATTCCTTATAATATATAAGTGGAAAGTAAAAAAGAATATGGTTTATCTGGCTTCAGAGCAATGTATTGATTGGTGTATAAAAACCAGGTTCTAGGGTGTTTTTGATTTTGTCTTAGGAGGCTATCCTTGTTTAACAGTGCTTATTTCAACTGAAACAAAAGAAAAATTTTTTGCATCTAATGCATTATGGATCTGATCCAGAGCTTGTGGAAACCAGCCGTTCAGTAAACTTGCATGGGCTTTGGATCAGGCCATGTATGAGGGAAGAAGATGCTTCTGATCCCAAGAAAAACAAGCTTGTTAAACATTACTGGAAAACTTGCAGATCTGGAGTCACAACAGTATGATATACTGACAGAATGTAATTAATATGTTGAGAATGTGAAGCTGACTTAGCAGATGCTGAACTACAAAAAGATTATAAAGGTGATACTTAATAAATAATATAATAAAACTTTATCTTAACTAACCATATTCACAAAGTGTAAGATAGTGGCAAATACCAGATTTATGATTTTACCTGAATCACGTATTTCTACTTCTGCTTATTCAAAAGTGTTGGCGTGTGGAGGAATGGCTAGCGGAGCAAGGGCATTTCGACATAGAAAAGCTAAGTCATCAGGATCTCAAGAAGTATCGAAAACAACTAGTTTAGGAACCAATCAGGGACAAGGTTAGACTGTCCTTGTTTACCAGATAGGCACGGTATCAGAAACTTGTGGTTACGAAGTTATGAGAAGAATCCGTTAGAACAGGATGTCGAGGTGGGACTTGACTTTTAGACTAACAGCCAATAAGGAGCTTAGCTTTTGCAATATGTATGAGCTAGTTAAGACTGCTATAAATTGTGTAACCAAACTGCAATAAACGAAGCTTGCTGATCTCTCATATTGAGCGACTGCTTCTTCCCTCCGTTCCGGCAAATGGCACGACAGGGCGACAGTGTGCCCAACAGGTATGTTTTTATTTAACCACATAAGTCTGCTTCTACTTACAGTTTTTACAAAAACAGTTGGTTAAAAATAGTTCCAGTCTTGTAAAATATATCATTCACTCTACACATGTGTACATGTATCTGTGTACATTTACAAGCATATATTTGGCTGTTTTGATCTGGATGATAAGGTTTTGTTTTTGTTTTTAATGATTTATGCAATAATGTCACTGATCTGAAGTGAAGGATGAACTGTTTAGTGTATTAAATTATTCGCACATGTAATGCCACAGTAGAGACTAGAACACATACTAGTCTTATGAAAAGGTAAGTAAATAATGTGGTTTTTAACATGCAGAAATTGCAGCAGAGATGTGTAGGATGACTAACACTTGGCTGAATGTTTTACACACGTGGGTAACTCAGTCTTGCTAGTGATAAATCAAGCTAAATTACTTCAGTTCTCATCTTCTTCTATCACCTTCCAAAAAGTCTGGAAATACTGACAAGTTATTTCACAGTTTATTGGGAAGGAACTGGAATAATTCATGCAAAGAGAATCATAGGATGTGTTTCTAGAAGACTCTGCAATAGCAAAGTCCAGTATCTGTGAGAAAATGATTGATTTCGGAGATGGCTTTTCATTTTGATAGTCTACACCAAGTAACCTTGAGCACTCTAATCCTCTGAGCTGACTTTGTAATGAATTAACATTCAGAAAGGATTACATGCTTAACTACGTCACATGTCTGAATTTCTTTGCAAACTTCTAAACTTCAGAGACAGCAACATTGCAAAAGTCCTTTTATAATGTAGCTTCTTTTAGATCTTACCCTAAATTACTTGAGGACTTTGAATGCTTACACTAGCTAGAACTTACACCCTATCTTCTTTTTTCTCATCTTTTTGGTTCCTTAAAGCCTGCTATTGCTTTCTAAATGTCGCCTTGTACAGCTGCCAGCTATACAAGCATAAGTACAGAATAACTACTATAACTGTTGCCTATTAAATTTACACTGAATTTAGATGATCCTGCCATTGGAACAACATCTGGGCTACTACATTCCTATTTAGTTCTGCCAAATGGTTTAGAGCAATGTTGTGAATAGAGAATACTTTTCTACTAGATACGTAGTAAGTTATCTTTGTTGCTCTGCATGTGTAATTATGCAAATATCACCTTTGGAAACTTACTACACTGATTATGAAAGAGAATACAGGTGATACAATGCTCTCACTAACTTAAATATACAAAAGACAGTGGTGTAAGGGAGAGCAGAGTTTACAAATATAATGTTCCCACGTATTTCTAATCTTCCTAGGAATACACCAAATAAGCAAAACATAACAAAGTCATCTGGAAGGATCTTCTGCTTTTATTTTAAGCTTCATCATTCCCTCTCACCCTACTTTTTCTGTCTTCTAGTATTCTTTAGCCATTTTGTGTTCAAATTATGAGCAGTTTGAAAGAGGTGGCCATCTCCTCTAGATTGGAAAAGCTTCCTGTTTAGGATATCCTAAAGCTACTTAATAAGAAGTATAATTCAATATACAGCATTAAAAATTTCATCTCCAGTATATTAATTAACCTTTTCCAGGAATTAGAATATTTAGGAGCACTGCTCTCATCTCAGAGAGCGGCAGACAAGCAGCTTCTAGAACTCTAGATCAATATTAAGCTACTCAAATCACACTTTTTAAACTGCAGAACAGTTAGTGTCGATGAGAATTTGTGCTTTTGTACAATAGGATGCAGCAAGCTGGATTACGCTTCCAATGAAGTTATGATCTCAGCCACAACACTGGTGTAAATCTTTAGTGATTGCAATAATTAACAAAAGACAGTACAGAGGATACCACTATCTAAACTGTAGACTGTTAGAGGACTAAGAGCAAATTTAGATAACTGTTTAGTTTTAGAAATAAATGTTTACTGACTCTGCTTCGTATATGTAAGAAACATGGAATCATAATTTGGCTTGGAAGGGTTGTCCAGAGGTTATCTAGCGCAAACTTTTGCTCTAAACAGGTCTATTTAGATCAGGTTGCTCAGGGCTGTGTCTACTGCCTTTCCTTCTATTACTCTGCATCCCCAAGAAGAGTCTGGCTCTGCCTTCACTGTGTCCTCCAATTATGTAGGTGTAGACAGACATGAGCCCTCTCATTGCCTGAGCCTTCTCTTCTTCGGAATGAAAAGGCAGAACTCACTCAACATTTCTGCATAGGTCATGTTCTCCAGCCCTCATCCATCCCAAGATGGTGGCCCTCCACTGCACTTGTTCCAGTATACCAACATTATAGTTGTACTACAGAGCCCAAAACTGGATGCTGTACTCCAGATACACTTGCCTGGTCTGGCTGGCTATGCTCTTGCCAATACAACCCAGAATACGTTTGGGCTTCTTTGCTGCAAAGGCACACTGCTGCTGTGTGTTCATCTTGTCTTCTGCTACCATCTCCAGATATTTCTCTGCAGGGCTGCTTTCTTCATAGTCAGACTACAGCCTTTGAGTCTGGCAGTCCAGGAAGTTTTCTATCCACTTCAAACCTGTAGCTCATAGATGTGGTGATAAGAAGATTATGAGAGACTTTCAGAAGCCTTGCCAAAATCAAGTTATAAACATCCACTGCCCTCCCCTTGCTCACAGCACCAGTCACTTCATCACAGAAGACAATGAAGTTCATCACGGATGACTTGCCCATGAAACAACCTGGTTGGCTGCTTTCAATCACTTTGTCTTTCACATGTTAAAAAAATACCTTAGAAGAGGATTTGCTCTATAGCCTTCCCAGAGACTGAGGTAAAGCTCCTTCTTGGTCTTCCTGAAGATGGTTGTGGCCTTTGCATCTTTCCAGTTAACAAGAACCTCCCCAGTTGCTGTCACCTTTCAAAGATAGTAGAGGATGGACTTGCAATGACATCAGCCAGCTCCTTCAGCACCCTTGGATGTATGTAATCTGGTACCAGGGACCTGTGCATGTCCAAGTGGGTTAGGTGATACGAAGATCTTATCTTTTATTACACTCACCTTACCTTTCCTTTTGCTACTGATGAACACACCTTTCATTTTTACTTTTCTCATTTTCTCTTGGTATTTTTAGTTCCAGCTGAACTTTGGCTTTCCTGACTCTTCCTACATTTGCAGGCAATGTCTTTGTACTGCTGCTTCCACCTTATGTCCCACCCATTTTTCTCCATCTGAGCTCAGACAGGAGCTGCACATTCACCCATACTGGCCTTCTGCCATGCTTACTTGCCTTCCTGCACACTGGAGAGAACCTTTCCCCTACTCTGAGGAGACTGTCCTTGAAAATCAGCCAGCTCTCCTGCACCCCTTTGCCCCCTGAGGCTATTTCCCATGGGATGCTGCCAAGCAGGTCCCTGAAGATGCTAAAGCTTGCTTTCCTAAAGTCCAGGATTATAATTCTGCTGTCAGTCTTGCTCACTTTCCTTAAACTCCACAGTCTCGGGGTCACTGCAGATCATATTCTAAGGATATTGTGATTGGAAACACCCATAATAAGGTTAGCTGTAGCTGAGAGCTATAGCTGTGAAAATATGGCAGATAATGAAAATTAGTTTACTAGAGAAATATTTCTTACAAAAATATTGAGAAAGATAGACCTCCAGATGACACAAGAAGGAAAGCTTTTATGGTGTCCCAGTCTACATATGATATCAGTTCAACATACAACATTAATTTTACACTCCTGAAATTGCATAAGCAAGCCAAATAACTAGAAACTGTGTTTAATTAATGGCAAAATGGTCTCTGCATCCAGATACGCGAAAGCAAGTAGTACTCAGGTTAAATTATTTTAAGGGACACCATTCACAGACTAGGAGCTTACAAGAGCTACAAGGATGCTACAAAGATACGATCTTTCCCATGCTAGAAGATTAATTTTAGTTTAGAGTTTTAGAAATGAGTGTCTAAAGTGGTGTAGGATAGTTGATCCTGGTTCGGACTATGAGGATGAAATAACCTATGTTTTAAAAATATTCTTATGATTGATGACTTGGCTTTCCCCTCCCACCTCCCCTTTTCTAGCATACAATAGAAAATATTAGTTCTCCCTGATTTTGTCCACTCTTTCTGTTGTGGAATATATTAATGCATTTATCAGGATTACTGTTTTTTTAATTACAGATTAAACACACCCTCCTTACATTGTTATGTGGTTTGTGCTATTTTCCTCATGTGCCCCTGTGCTTACCTTACCAATTTTCTTCAATTTGTAGTTCCTGGTTTATATTCATCAACACTGTTCTCCTTTCTGCCATTCATTGTAAGCTTTTAATTTGGCTGCACTTTTAATCCATTTTTTTCTTCCAATTCAGCATGATCTCTTCTTTGCATGTCTTGTAAAAAAATCTGAAGTGATTTCTACGCATCAGAGCATTTGATTCTTCTTTCAGATGATGTTTTGTCGGTTCTTAAAACACTATGTCTATGTCTATGTAGCTCAGGAAGAGCCTTGTTTTTTGTTTCTTTGACAGAGTTTAAATCATGATTATTTGTTACTGAAACCTCACAAATGATCCTTAGATAGTCAATTTCTCCAAACCCTGTGAAAACAGAGAAGACAGACTTCAGTGTTTTACTTCTTGCTGAATGTCAGATGTGAGAGAGATACTGCAAATGTTTCAGCTATGAAAAAGTTCAATCAAAGCGCGCATCATTTATATGCTAGAGAACTCACCATGAGACATAAATCTATAGAAAAATCACAGTTTTGGTCCTGCCACTCCCAGATTCCCTTGTCAGTCCTGTGATGAATTCCTGTTCTTAGTAAAGAAATGTCTGGGACGTAGAATGTCACATCCAATGAAAAGGAAATTTGACATGAAGGAATCTGTCTCTAGCAAAAAGTTCTGAGAATTTTATTCCAGAACTGACACAAACATTGATTAACAAGAGTTAACGAATCACTGTTGATCATACTGAAGTTACTCGTGACATTATATGCACTTTTTATGCACTACAGATAAATGTTAAAGCACAGTGTGTTTCCTGACTTCCATCCTACCCTGTTAGCTGCAAAGGACACCAGCAATTATGGATTACTCTAACCTTATAACGGCACTGCAAGGTAAAATGGCATAAGTGGTGAAGGAATCAGCTGGCCAAACAGCTGATACCCACAGAGTTGATGAGATAGGTCAAGTCAAGTTTAAATTGACTCTAAATGTTATGGCAGACTGAAGTTTTCTTCCCTGCCATATTTCAGATGCTGACTGCTCAGGCCTGAAGTTTGAATTCAAGCACAGATGTGGGTTGACAATTAATGTCTGTAGGAGGCCTGTCTTCAGGAGAAGGAGTAGTATGTCTTCAATGGGAACTGGTTGTCCTTTGGATAAATTACCAAAAATGCTTTCAAACCTCTAGCTGACATCCAAACTCCTTCTGATATTTCCAGAGAACATTCATCTTTATAAGGAAACAAAACTATTTCTTATATACATTTTTCCCATTTTTTCCCCGCATGCTTTCATTCTCAAACTGTGATAAAATGTGAAGTTTTTCAATATAATATAAATATATATATGGAATTTTGTGTGCAATTTTATGTAATTTGTGATATATGTAGAAAGGGAATTTTATAAAATGCAAGACACATTTGACTGTACATTATCTTTTCCCTACCTTTGGAACTTTTGTTATCCTTCATTTTGCTCTCAAATCTTAAGGTTAACACTTTAATATCCTTTTTCATAGCCCAAAGAATTACTGTTGCTGCTGACCTAAGTATTCCTTCAATACCAATCCTTAAATGGAAGTAAAAATTTATCTTTTTCTTTTTGATATTTACATACAATTTTCAATGCTTTCCTAGTCAGCAATATAACACGCAAGTAAAATTATACTGAGTAAACTGCTCTCCTACAAAAAGTAGTACGAAATAATAAAAATAAAATATGATTTTTGAATGTAAAATTAGCTTAAGAAAAACAGAAAAAATATCTAAATTTTTTTCTTTTTCCCATTGTGGAGCAAGGTGTAACTGCTTCTAAGTGTTATTTAAGCATGTGTTTAATATAATCTGTTTCATAATATGTTTTATTTTTTTATCTATCCAGTTAATAAGCTTAGAAGTGTATTAAATGTCATATCAAAAAGGCATTTGTCTTATAATTTCTATGTTTTTCCCTCTTGTTCTTTCCTTTTTGTTGTTTTATCTCCTTTTTATAAGGAATAATACAGATTGAAGCTAGATTTTATTTTCAATTATTATTCAGTGAGATATAAGAAGAATGCTTTAGTTGAAAATTTCCTTTTTTTCCCCTTTCCCTTTGAAGAAGATATGGAGTTTTCTGTTGATTTGTACCAATGTAATTATTTAGAAAGAAGTTTGGTACTAAAAGGTTAGTACAAAGACAAAGGTTTTTAGTACTAAAAAAGTATTATATTTTTCACATAATACTTTTAATCCTGTGCAAGAAAACATTAAAAGACTAAATAGGGATTTCTTGTCCCATGTGAGATGAAAAAAGAAAAAAGTTATAAGGATTCAAAATCCTTAAGATTTTTCCTTGAGGAGATCTCTTAAGGTGCTTACAGTAACACATCCTCTGGAGATCTATACGGTTGCAGTAACTTATGCAGTGTTGTTTTTCGTGGGTAGAGAGTCAGTGGAGAAGGTTCATTGCTTAACAAAGTAGAGGATGATTCCTCTTCTAAGCTTAAAGCCATGCATCTCATGCAAGCTGAACTGGCATGTTGTTCTGAATAGCTAGTGAGTATATGCGTTTGCCTCTTTGGGTAGATAGTGTGGAGAAACTGATAGACCTCTGTATGAGAGGATTTGTCTGACCCAATAGTATAGCGATGAAGAAAGAAGGATACGTGTCTTTGTACCATACTACACACATCCTGCAGTTGCTTTGATTTTATTGTTGTAGACATGAAGACAAAGACTCAGATCCATACTCTTCACTAGATTCTTTTAACACCTTTATGGATCTTGAGCAGGAAAGTCAGTTCTGAGTCTGCAAGAACATTGCCTATCATTCTGAACAATAATTTGAAGTGAGGAAAAAAGCACAGAGGGCTCAGTCATTGATTGTGATATCACAATCATTTGGTGATAGAAGTAATAGTAATAAATAATACCATGTATTAAAAAGTCCAGGGAAATAGAAAAAGGGGAGAAATATGTACTTCATTTTCTGTCTTAGAAAATGCTCAAATGATAGCTACATCAGGGTGCAGGGCATAACTTGAAATCTGAAAATTGTTGCCTGAAGAAGAGAAAATCTGCCCCACATCTCTGATTTCAAGCTGCCTGCTGCACTGGTAGAAACATGGAGCCATATAACTTTGGTGTTCAACTTCGACAAATATAAAGATTTAATGCATAACATGGAGTTTATGCTGTAGTGACAGTTTTATGAAACTAAGTGATAACCTCTGATTTTATGCATCAACAGGACATTGACTGATGCATTTTGCAGGTCTCTGAAAATAAATTTGCTCTGACTATTTCTGTTTATATGTATGTCACCTGTGGTAGTGTAGGATGGCAGCAAAAAACATGAGGGATTTTTGCTTCCCCACCTTGTTTTCTGTAATTTCAGAGACTTTAAATGCATGAAATAAACCCTTGACAGTTCTGCTACCTCAGCTAGCTTTTATGTTAGCTTCCAGTCTTATAAATTATGGCAACAGTGTGGCAAATATCACCACTGCAGCATGAGGGAAAATTAATACAGCATCCACTGATGAACTTTCCCAAATGACGTACAAGTGTGCAAATGCCTCAGGGTAGTTTCTTGCACAGCACATTAGTAGGGCTCTACATGATACTGAAAGGGGGTTGTTTTTGCACCACTTACTGTGTTATGACACCTCTGCTGGAAACAATCTGTGAAAGAGAGTATGTTTCACCATCTGAAATAGGCTGCTACCTCTTTGTTTTATAAAAATTTGCAAAGGTGAATGTCTGAGCTGTATAATTCTGGATACTTTCAGTTGTGGTCTTTAGGGAACATTCTTCTTCATTGCCAAACTTATTATTATGAAATCTGTGCAAAGAGAATATATGACAAAAGGCAAAGCATTTTTTTTGTCTCTTGCCATAATTCACAGATTAAAATGAGTATTAAGTAAAAAAATATATTTTGAGAGTGACTTTTCTCGTGGTGGTAATGGTGATACTTTTTTTGTGTTCTTCAGGGAAAAAAAATCTGTAATAACCTGGGAGTTTTTGTTTGGTTAGGTTTTTTTTTAGATGTATGAGGCATGAGTTCTGACTTTTTTCCAACTGGTTGCTGAACAGGTTCAACAGCAGTAGATTGCTTGGTACTGGGAACCCCAGATGTTACTAGGAGTTCTTTGTGCTGTAGGATTTATGAAATAGAACTAAGTTTGTTTATTATCTGGTGAAGGTGTCAGGTACATATGTCTTGCAGCTGTGGAGGGATATCTGATTAGTAGATCTGAAAACGTCTGTATACTAGCTTACGTAACTTATCTATAGATCGTAAGTGGGACTATTCTTTACATTATCTTTAGCATCTTGTGCATCTCTAGACCACTTTGATAGGAAAAATCCTAAACTACCAGAAATACTACTAAAAGCTCTTTATTCTCACCTTTCTAGGTTTATCTAAAGAATCTCATGAGAGATAATAGGATGGAAAAAAAAGATAGTGTTTTTTCTCTGGAATTTTGCATCTATATAATGGCAAATTGGTTTTGATTCAGAAGAAAAATACAGAACCAGTGTTTTCATTACATGTGCAAGTGGTGTACAGCTACACACCATATAGATGGTGTATAGGATTTTTCTTCCAGTGTTTTGAAAGTGCTGTTGTCCCAATAAACTTTGTTGAATATCTACAGAACAAAGATACACATTTCTAAATTTATAATTGTCATTTTCAGATGGCTTTTGATTATTAAATGGTGTACTTTTTATCCTGTTTACTTTCTTCCTCTCCTAGTTTATGGTTTGGGTTATTAATTCTACTCCCTGTGTAGCCCTCTTAATTGACACTGAGATTTGTAGCAATTGGAAGAACTTCTGTGCATGTCTAGGCAAATATTTTTCTTGGTGCGTTAGGCTGCTGCTCCTGCCTTCTGAGGCTTTCTTCCTTGAGATTTACCACTAATCCTTCCTGAGTAGCTCTTATTTTTCCTTAAATACAATGTAGGCTAAAAAACCATAAATGCTTCTCTGCATAGCTGGTCTGCTGCCACTAATGATAGCTGGATAAAATTCCAGCTGTTTCTACTTAGAGCCTTGAAAAACTAGAAAACAAAGCACAAAAAAAGGTATAAAATATCAGGTCTTTTCTTGGTCCTTTGGACCAAATCTAACCGCTCTGACTGATAGATTCTAAGAGCCCCTTATTCTCTAGAATTCTTTACTAGATATATGATTATATGCTGCTATGACAGCTTTTCCTTAGGGATCTACAGCAAAAACACATATAACTTTACCATCTGAATACAATGGTATTTGGCATTGGCATCTGGCACCTGGTATTTGAAAGAAGAGACAGATTAACATCATCTTGAAACCATATGAGCATGTGAAACTTTGGGCTGATCACTGTCAAAGATGCCATTGCACTGGTTCTACACAAAACCTGAGAAAAAGAAGTATAAATAACAAAACACTTCGTGTTTAGAAATGCATAATAGGACATGTGGAGGAAAATTACGTGTTTAAAGTAATTCTGTTTACGGGGAGTTGAGTGCTTTGCTGTTCACAGTGAAGAGTATTCCCGTGGCAGTGGTTGCCAATACCATTATTTCAAAGATATTGCTATAACTCCCTATCTTCTTTTAACACTGTGGTAATGGAGAAGATGTGGATTGTATCATTCTTTCATAAGAGGTCTTCTGTTCAGAGTGCTTTCCAGAGAATTATGAAATGTGGTTTCAGTCACCTCCTCTGCTGAACAGACTCGAATACCAGTTCTTACTTTCCAGGACTACTTGCAAAGCAAGAGGCTAAGCAGTGAGTATGCATCCTACTGTCCCTACTGATAGTCTGAAGCTTGGCAGAAAGACTTCTGTAAAGACATGAGAGAGAGTCCAGCTTAGCTCTTGGAATATTCATTGTGGAGAGAGATTGGGTTCCAGTTCAGAGCCCAAAGGCAGGAGGTGACAGGTTTTGTATCATGGGTTTTAGCTTGGACGTATTAGAGCTATTTGCTTTTCGAGCTTCAGGTTCTGCTAAAGTCCCTGGTGGTGGTGGTGAATGTGCCTGATTCTGCATATATTTTTAACTGCTGCGAAAGCACTGAGCTCTGTGCTGTGCAGAGTAAGAGGCTGAGGTCTCTTCTGTACTCCTACGCAGCTGCTGCTGTTTGATGTCTGAGCTCTGCTTAGGTGTAGGTGGAGAGAATTTACAATAGCCCAGCTTCCCATAAACCGACTTAGGTTTTTGTCTTACAGATGAAAAATCATTGTCTTAGAGATGAAAAATTGTTCTCTGGATTTCCAAGTGGAACTGTGCTTATTCTGGTATTGAATCCTGCTATAATAATACAGAAATAAAACATTAATCTTCATTTTCTATTTTCAAGCTGATTAAGAAATGCAAACCTTGACTCTGCACTTTTAGGTGTTAATATCTTTGCTAGCATGTTATGAACAAGATGCTACAAATTTAACCTAGGTAATAGAACTAAAGCAGTTAATGTTATTAATTAATATTATCAAGTTGTTAATCATAATTCTAAATGCTAGTTCATTTGTCATTGCAGTAAAGAACACTGGCAGTTTTCCCATGGCAGGCTGCTCTGAAGAAGTGACAATTTTGTGATGATTCCTGTTTCCAAATATTGAAGACAATTGCAACTGTTCCAAAAATATGCTAGAGAAACTACTTCAGGCACTATTTCATGTTTAACATTTAAAAGTCATTAGAACAGTGGAAACTTGTTATGTATCTTAATACATATATGTTTCTGTTGGAAAGACAGACAGATGTAATTGATCTTGAAATTTTGCCTGTTGTTAACATTAAAATGGAGGAACACACTAGACAGTGCTGCTATGTCTGATCTGTCAGAACACTGAACTGACAGCGGTTGTCAGGAAAGACTGAATGGCTGTCACAGGGTGCGCACATTACCTTCTAGCAGGCTCACCTGGAAGTCCGGTTCAGCAATACATGTAAATGTGCAAAACTTTAAATGCCACTGAAGTTAATAGACTTTAAAGATTAATTTAACCTGAAGCAAATAGTTAATTACTATACTGAATCATTATCTGTGTAGGTGTTATTTCGTTGAGTGGAAAAAACTAGCTAGGAAGATTAATTCTGTAGGTATTCCCGTAAACTCAAACCACAGACTGTTCTGGGTGGCAGATAACGTGGTTATCAATGACTCTTACTCCTGTTTTTCTCCTTCCTGTTGATTGTAGCAAATGACAACGAAACTTTGAAAACGAGGATGATTACAGAAATTTGAGGGTGAAAACAGTGACAGTGGTGCTATGACTTTTTAAACAGGAATTTGTAGTCCAGCTTTTCCATTCTGTTTATTTTAAATAGCAGGAAAAATTTCTTTATAATCTGAAGGAAAGCATTTCCTGTTGATGTCATCCAGTTTGCGCAGAAGAGAACCTATGCCACAAATGTATCAATGCTATCTGGTGTTGCTGATTTAACTCAGTAACCTTGTTCTTGTTTAAGGGCTCTGACCTTAGTATTTTTACCTATAGGCTATCCAGAACAAACATTTATTTGTATACGTTCAGGTTTTTGTTTTGCTGAACAAATGCTCAGTAATTTTTCATCTGAAATAAATCGAATTTCATGTGGAAGTATTCAGTCATGCTGAGGACTAAATTCTTTTTAGAAAAATCTTTTGGAACTCCAGAACTGATATATGTGTTTACTAAGACAAAAATTGCTCTAGTGTATTCAAGGTGCCAGTCACGTGGAGAGCATTGTTTAGATTATACTTTCTATCTCTCAATCTGAAAGTGGAAAGAATTATTTCAAGCAATTAACCTGAGAACATGATAAATGAACTTTTCAAGAATTAAATATCTGTAAGCAACTTCATCATTGAGCAACTTAACTTTTGTTCATGTTACTTCTATTAATTCTAATACAAAGAAATACATGTTGGCAAGTGTAAGGAAATCACTGTTTAAATTTTATTTATTATGAACCGAAAAGACATTGTTACAGATGTGCTTGTGTCAGAAGTCTTAAAGATGATTATTTGCTCATTGTCTCTTGTTTTGTTGTAGCTTGCTGTTGCTAGCGATTCATCTTCAAATCATCTCAATCACTTCTTAGCTGAAAACCTAATTCTACCTATACATAAGTATAATTTCAGCTCATATTATTGACCTTATAAATGCTTATAAATATCTCAAGGGTGGGTGTCAGGAGGATGGGGCCAGGCTCTTTTCAGTGGTGCCCAGTGACAGGACAAGGGGCAAAGGGCACAAACTGAAGCATAGGAAGTTCGGTCTGAACATGAGGAAGAACTTCTTCCCTCTGAGGGTGACGGAGCACTGGAACAGGCTGCCCAGGGAGGTTGTGGAGTCTCCTTCTCTGGAGATATTCACGACCCTCCTGGACAAGGTCCTGTGCAGCCTTCTGACCCTGCTTCAGCAAGGGTGTTGGACTAGATGACCCCCAGAGGTCCCTTCCAACCCCTACCATTCTGTGACTCTGTGGTTCCGTAGGTGCTTAAAGTTAACATGGAGAGAATATTTAGCTTTTCCCTGCTCCACTAGAAGTATGTCCACTTTCTCTACATCCTGCTGTCATCATCTACAAGCAAGAGGAAAGACAGAATATAACAGTTATTAATTGGTTATGTTTCGTAGGCATTATTCTAGAAAATGATCTTGCATGGAGTGGAGTGGGGGGGGACAGTATAGCTCCAAACAAGTCCACACTTTGAGTATACAGGACAGAAGCAAACATGGCAGGTTTATTTATTCATTCTGAAATGTTTATAATGCTGCTCAGCACTCACAGGAAAAAGGCACTGGCAGTAGCTTGAGTTGAAAAGGCAGAGAGGGGAAGTATCCCTCCACGCACTAAAATCTTGTAATATCTGCTGAGAAGGTTAGTTCATTGTGGGCCAATAAGCAGTCAGATCAAGTTTTGCCTTCCATCAGTAGTCTACACTGGTATTTACAGAAGCCAGATCAGATGTAATGACAGAAGCTTCTGTGAAATTTCCACAGATCAAAAATAGCTGATTTGAATGAGATTTATGTGATAAAATGTTGTTAATTATCACCCAGAAAACTGTTGCACTCCAGGGCTGCTTGCGAGGTGCCGTCAAATCTAGATGAAATTCATAAGTACTTCTATAGAATTGTTTGGGTTGGCCTGGCCCTTTTAAGGTCATCTAGCCCAATCCTCCTGCAGTGAGTAGGGACATCTTCAACTGGATCAGGTTCCTCAAAGCCCTGTCCAACCTGACCTTGAATATTTCCAGGGATCGGGTATCTGCCACCTCTCTAGGCAACCTGTTTCAC
>Ga0181612_166247_pt1 | contig 21232 bp, 13 predicted proteins | sample HoacroProtozoa21_FD_119630 | JGI IMG/M metagenome (GOLD analysis project Ga0181612, IMG submission 119630) | Hoatzin crop microbial communities from Cojedes, Venezuel. Combined Assembly of Gp0051906, Gp0051904, Gp0051908
AGTTTAAGTCAAAATGTAACTATGTACAATAAACCTGTGTGCATTCTTATTATAGTCTTCTTCAGGGCATATGCCCTTCCTAAACCTTTAGCTGCAATTTAATATTAAACCCCGAGGTAGGATTAGTATTTTGATGTAGGTTACACATTTCTCATGTTTAAAATCTTATGTTATCCTTCCTGGACCTACTAGAGAAACAGTTGCCTCGTTATTCTACTCTTCCTTCTGTGAACAAAAATTACATCAGGTCATCCCCACTACGTTTTCATCTTACCACAGATTACACGTTCCTTTTTGCTTTTCTGTGTCAGAGGGACAGAGAAGCGACATGCTTCTTGAAAACAGTTTTGTGCCACCTCACATATTCGTCCTTGTTCTGGGTCCCACATGATAAAAGTCTACCTCTGGGAGGGCCATTCTGCCTGGAACTTGTCTTCACTGTCAGTGTCAGGTGACCTGTTCCTGTGTTTCCTGTTGGTTTCATAAATATACTGCTGATTGTACCTCCTCGCTTCATTCTGTGCATGCCAGGATGAGTGCTGGTGCATACCAAGTACTTACTGTGCAACCCTGTGCCCTAGGCCTTCGAGTGTGAAATTCTTTTACCTTTTATTTTTTTTCTCAGGAAACTCTTGAAGTCTGTGCAAAAAAGGTAAATGATAAAGGGAGTCATTGCAGATTTTATTTTCGAATACACCCCAAGTCTGAGGAACGTCCACTTTTGGATTCTGCCTTAGGACACTTCTCTTGACCTGTAGTGTTAACACCTGCCTTTCCTTTTCACTGGATTCATATCCATGTTACTTTTTGATTGGAGATTACCTCATATTACAGAGCCAGACCTCAGTTTAATAGTCTTGTTGAAGAAGAACATGCTTGAGACCCCATCTAGCTTACTCTATTCAGCATGACTGACCACCTTCAGTGGTGCTTCCAGCACTGCTGGGCCACTTTTTCTTGGACTCATCTATCCCACTGGACATTTTATTCTGCAAAATTGCCCATACTCAGCAGGAGCATAAAAGAACAGAGAAAGCTGCTTGAGACAGGGTAGCATCCGAATGACTTGAGGCCAGCTCAGACTTACAAGATATGTTTCAAGAAAATTGTGAGCCATTTCTCTCAAAGCCAGAGAGATGGGAGGGAGATACAGGGTTAGGTAGGAGGACTCGGTAGCTGACTGATTGATTTCTCATCCGATCTGTACGAAAGCAAATCGCTTCCATCTGTTCAGTATGACCTGTCCCTTGAGACGGCTGTTGCATGGTTCCCTTTGCTTCCTTTTGATGACTGGTGTCTTTGTGTGATGACTGGTGTGTTTATGTGTTGCAGAGATATATCCAATGGTATGTGTATCCTTCAAGGGTCACCCTGCTGCTCCAGCTCAAATGAACTTGCTGGTGAGCCTGAAGGCAAAGTGCTGCAACCAGCCAAAGTCCAACCTCAGACAACCTGGACTTTCCTGTTGGCTGAAATAATTATTAATCTTGCTTAAACCTTCTGTTTTCACCAGCAAGCTGTCTGTGCATTTGAAATGAAGTCCTAGAAACTAAATGGGTTATAAGACTGGCTAAGTGAGGTTCACTAGTCAGTAAAACACAAGTGAGGAAAAATGAATCTTTTACGTCCTCATACTGTAGGGTCCTCTTCTTCTGTCACTTTGCTTCAAGACATTGTCCCAGGGTGAGAGTAACAATATGAACATATATTTTTTTCTATTTGGTTTCCACTGCAGTATTACTTCATACTGCCTTGTGTCATAAGCAATAAGAGATTTAAGTTTATAATGAAATCTAAAAAATTAATAGAGGGGTTTTGGTTATTATCAGTTTGTGCATATGGAAAATGAAAGTATAAATTTAAGAGATAATGGAAAAAATCTGAAATGTCACCCACTTATTAAGTAATAGTACAGAAATTGCATCTGAAAAGCACCTCAGCCACTGTGCTCTCTAGTATATGCCTGAAATAGTTAGCCTGTGTGTACTTCCATAACAGTTCATGTAGCTTTTCAATTGCAGACACAGTGATGTTCTGGGGAGTTTGCTGGAAGCTTAATTAAGTGAGGAACATGGTATCACATGTAGACAGCCTGAACACCAAACACCACTTTTCAGCTTTCTTTCATCACACAAGGGTCAGTTCCTGAACTTCTGAGGTGTTTGTAATTCTTCTCTTGAAAATCTTCATCTAAATTATTCCAAGATCATAAAATGAGGTTCGGAATTTTGCTTCTAACCCACAGTTTGGCCACAGAAACACTCCACTTGTGATCTCATTATCAGCTTTCTCAGAGTCTGGCAAATATGTAGGTAGATGTTAACCCATCATTTACGAGTTCCGCTTCTGTAATTTCTGTTTATTTGTCCTATTATCTAGATCCAGCTAAGGAGGTTCCCAAAAGGATTAGGAGAAGTTTCCTGTGATACCACTCTGCAGCTTCCCAGTTTGCAGCCCAGCTGCCCTCTCATTTTGTATGGAGGGAAATAGTTCCTACAACCTGTACAGAAATCTTTCTGCAGAAACTGTCTGTAACATACAAGACATTTTACAATTCCATTAAAGGCTTAGGAGGATTTTCATTAGCACATATTGCATCCTGTGAGCTAGCAAGGCATGATTCCAGCTAATTTGCATTGCAAAAAGACTGTATAAACTGGCAACCTGCAGACAGTTCTTCAGTGAAGACTTACTTAGCTCATCAAAGTCCTGGCCATTTTTCCTTCACATGGGTCAGCCAGAGTCTGACCTCTTCAGTGCTTATCTAGAAAGCAAGAACGTTATCCACCACATTCAGCCAGCTAACTATCACAGCTCCAGTGTTTCTTTTTGTCTGATGATTTCCTGAGGCCCCTGGAGATGATGGTATGAATAAACAAAGCAGTTCTACATCACCACATATGGTCTCTGTCTGACTTCTGCCTGCCCCTGTTGTCTTTCTGTCAGAAGCTATCTGGCTACATCCACAGATCACAGAGATCAGGCAGAGTTGCAAGCTGCTCTTTCATCACCTTCATGTTGTGGTGATCTTCTCCCCAGTGGGCCAAACATTCCTTAGATGTGTGTCTAAACCCCCTGAACCCATCTGCTCTTTGCGTGGGCACATGTTAAACATCTTTAAAATTTGAGGCTGTCTGTTGCAGTGTTTCATAGACTTTTCAAGGCTGACTTCCACTCTTCCCAGTCCTGCTTTGCTTTGTGAGTGCAGCAATAGCTCATAAATTTAAAGAGTAGAAAAGAAGTTGCAAAATTACTTGAGAGAACGATGATTTGATATCTTTTAATATATGCACAATATTATGCAAACATAGGTGCACTGTATTTTTACAGACTTCAAATCAGAAGTGAGTTACCTCTGAATGTTTCAAAGTCCTTCCTCCATTCAAGACTTTCCAAGCAGGGGCATGCAATTGTATATGCTGTATGTAGAAATTATCTTGATATATGCAATCTCCATGAACAAACAGCTAAAGAGATGTTCAGCTAGTGAAAATTGTTAGGTGCTTTATATCAGTAAGTATTTCCTGTCATAAGATTCCCAATAAGTAGCAATTTGTCTTTGAAGAAAAAATGCAGAAAATGTTTCAGCTGAAGTAAATTAGTGCATAGAGATATATATGTATGTACACATGTGTGTATATACCTACACATATATTTATACATATGTGTATAAACTCATATATGTATACATATGTACATATACATACACATATATATATACCTAAGTATATATAGTATTTTTAATAATTGTTGCTAATATTTTGCTCCACATGGTCTCAGCACAGGTGGGAATCCATTTTTTCCACTCCGTTGTGGCAACTGTCTCTGAGACCTAACTCTGCTACAGACTGTGCCACTTAAAATAGTATTTCTGTTATTGATTAAGGCAGCGGGAATTCCCCTTGACCGTGTTGTCTAGTCTTTTGACCCTGGTTACCTTAACGCAGATGGAATCTGTTCCAGTGTACCTAGCTCATAAAGCAAGGACAAAGGCTTCTGAACTGCAATTCTCAATGAAAAGTGTGCCTTTATGAAGAATTATAGCATCAACTTTAATTTGATAGAAGTTATTCTGGATCTTTTGGTTTCAGTTGAAACACTGATCTCTTGAAAACATTGAGATTTTTTTTTCATACTTCTGTTCCAGATTTCAAATTTTCAGTTTGCTTCCTATCTGGAGAGGATGCAAATATTTTGGACTTTGTGGCATGGAAATTCTTGCGTCTGTTTATTAGCTACAAAGGAATTCACATGTTTATTTAAAGTGACCACAGATATATTCACCTTAGATTGATGTGCAGTCTCTTGCCTTTAATTTTAAGGCGATCTTAAAAATGTTATGCAATGTTTAGATATATCAGCTGGTCCAGCTCTGATATGACAACATTTTTGTTGAAGCTCTTCCATTACACTTATTTATATTTTTGTTTGGTTATTTTTGTTTGTGTTCTGTGAAAAATATGCCAAAAATGCTCTTAAAGTAATAGTTACTGATAATGTTCAGTAGCTAGATATGTTTTCCAAATGCTTACACATAAGTCATTGTCTTCTATTAAGAACTGCATTTAAGTATGTTTCATGGATTTAATACACTGCATAGCATAACATGTGTGGTCAGATTATAATGAGAATACAGTTTTGGTGATCTCTATTTTGGTTTTCCACACTAAGAAAGAAGCAACTTTGAATTCTCAGTCTTGTGCTACTCTCTCCCTACAAGAACCAGTTAAAAAATATATGCATTTCCAAGGAATGTCTTCTGATCATGCATACTGCAGAAAATTACAAAAAGGTTGGGAGTTAGATACAGCAGCAGTAGCTCATTACAGAGAAGAATCCTTGCTATATGTTTATAGAAAAATTAATAACTGGTGAACAAAACTTTCCTTTCATCTAACATCTGGCAATGTTACTTTGATACAGCACTTAGGGGGACACCAATACGACATATTTTGGGACACTTACATACTTGTTGGACACTTAGATACTGTTCAGGCACAAAAGGATCAGCATACCATTCTTTTCCCTTCCTCAGTTTTTAAAAATCTGTACAGTAATAAACAGAAATGTCAGTAGTGAACAACAATATCCTGCAAATCTTGTGCAGCCAGAACTCCAACTGACTTTCGAACATGTTTATAAACTCAAGCTTTCAGGCTATTGATTTAACTGAATTCAAATTTATATGATGTAGTTGTCAGGAATCCATGCCATGTTTTAGATTCCTATACATTTCAATTATACACTCTGGCCTTGGACACCTAGTCATTGAACATCCCTCACAGGCAGTTCTGCTACACCCTATTTGCAGCTAGCTTCTTGGAGAGTTTTTGCCCCTATCCTGTGCTCCATACAGATCCGGTCTTCCTTAAAATTAAGCCTCAGCTTTGTTACTGCTTAATTTCTATCCCTTTTCATTGATTTCTAATGGGGAGGCAACATCAGCTAGGTAAATTGTAGGTGTGTGCCACAGCATCCCTTTACCTCTTTGCAAGCTGGAACTAAATTTGCTTAGGTGTTGGGCACCTAAAAGGCCCACTCAAGTGAGTAAATGGGGCTTGAGTCAGCTTGATAGATGAGAAGGCTATGACTTGAAGAAGGCTAGAAAATAGATAAAGAGGGGTTGTTTTTGATGCTGTGAAGTTCCTCCATCTTAAAAGCAACAGCAGTCTGTATCTATCATGCAAAAAGGACCTGAAGAATAATTACTCCATGTGAAGGTAAGCGGACTTACAGCTAAACCCTTTCCCTCTGTGATATACAGGCCTGGGGAGACTGAAATACAGCTGAAGGGAGGCCTGGGAAGCCAGCCGTACTTGCTGATGCAAACTTCAATTACCTGTGTAAAGTTGATACGATTCTTCACTTCTGTGGCATGAGAATACACCGTCATAGCTTCTAGTATAAGTACATGACCAGCACAGGAAGCAGAGCTAAAGTAAGTATCTACCATAGCTGTATTTGTATAGCTATATTTGCAAGCTTTATTTTGCGACAAGTATAGGGAGGTTACTTTTGGTCTTTCTGCTCTGCATGTCTTTTTCTGTAAGTAGCATCATAATGAAATAAGAATGTTCTGGTAAAGTCAGCAAATATTGTGCTCACAAATAGATTTTTTGCATTTTGCTCAAGAAGTCTCCTGATTGTGGCTTTCAAACTACTATCATCAACAGCACTGAACTCCAAAGTCTTGGGGTAACTGGTCTGCTGAGACACATCATGTAGCATTAGTACTTTTTTGGTGGTTATACCAGTCATTAGCAAATTTCTGCTGCTGATAAAACAGATGTAGATAATAGCCAGGTGCTAAAGTAAACAAAGTAAAAAGGACAGAGCATCACTGGCCTGTGCAAAAACCAAAGCACATTTCATTTTCTCTGGTCTGTACACATCTATAAAGAGTTCTTCTTGTAAAAGTGAGAGTGCCCATGCTTGTTTCAGTCTACTTTAATTCTCAGGTTTGCACAGATTTCCTAGCAATCTCAGAAGCAGCTAACTCTGATAGCAGCAACATTGTAGCTATATTATGAAAGAGCAGCTAACTCTGATAGCAGCAACATTGTAGCTATATTATGAAAGTGTTTGTGGAGTAATGCACCTACTTATCAGCAGCTTTAGACTGCTGAACTGCCTGCCTGTTCTGCCTGTTACCAATGCTAGTTCTTTTCACTCTTACCTGGCACTGTTATATTGTTATATGCTATCATGGATTTGTGGTGCTGATGTCCCGACTGAGGTGTGCTAAAAAGTATTAAGAAGGCCTTGTGGATAACTGGTGACCTGCAGCCCCCAACTCTACAATGTGTTATTTACCAACACCTACAAAAAATAATGGAGAACAAAATAGCTAGTTGAAACAGCTTTAAAGTAATAGAAATAGCTGATTATTATCACAGAGGCTTCCCAAGCATAGTCGTGCAAAATATGTGTTTGACCTAGCATTGCTCCTCCACTCACTTAAATGTTTATTCTCTTGGCTATTTATTACTCTAAGAGCAGAGTGTAAATTTGTTCAGGGTGGAATTGACTATGATTTTTCTGAGCACTTCCAAGGAGATAAGGAATACTCAAACCCTGTTGATTACTTAAAATGTATTAGATTCCATTTTGTTCCCTGTATTTTTCCTCACTCTTTGTTCATCTTGCATAACAATGCAATATAAAGATAATTTTTCTACATTCATTAAACTCTCCTTTTAAAGTGTATGGGCATATTCCAGGAACTTGATTGATAATGGGCATATTTATCAACAAAATTGCCAGCAAATGTGGAAGAGCTAAGTACCCAGTCTTTTTCTTTAATCAACAATTCATAGCCCATTGCTTTCTAGAAGACATTCCAGCTTGGTTTTTGTTCTACTTTATCATCAAATGTACAGATAAGGAGAAAGTTTAACACCCTTTATGAAAAGGAGAAAAATTACCTACTAAAAATCTGTTGAAGACTTTATTTTCTAAGTTTATAGAAGGGTAGATGGAAACTAGATAAAATCTGAGGAAGAAATAAAATATATCCTAGACCCATGTAAACTCTTACCTGATAAATAAATGAGCAGGCAGGCTCTATTTTTCAAAGAATAGCTTCAATTTTTGGAAGAGGATTTTTTGAGAATGGCCTGTATTTTTGCTAGCAGATGCAATTTCTATTGATTCTCCATCTACATGATTAAGACATCCTCAAATTTCTACTTTCCTCTAGGGATGAGATGTCACTAGCCCTCCTCCACCCTGATGGATTTTATTCATTGGCTTTTTGAATTCTCAGAGATGGGATTTCTGTTCTTAGCAGCTGTGTTTCCTGATGGAGGTACCAGATCCAATTATCCTTGCTAGTTAGCAATGAAAGTGGAACAGAAGGCTGAGGTTCTCTAACAGGGTAGAAGAAGCTTGAGGGTGCCTAGCATTCCACCAAAAATGCTGCTGTTCTTTGAACCTTTGTAATATTACCATTGTGCGTCCCTTCTGCTCTTTGTTTGGACCTTGGACAGCTGACACCTCCTTGGATTCCTATATAATGGTTTAGCTTAGTGCAGAGTGTTAGTGCAGTTTGCAGTGAATCCCTCACTCATCCTTACTTGCAGTGTGGGGTTTGTATCCAAAGAAGTTTTAGTACACCTGAATGTAACCAGAGATACTGATAAAGGTGATAAGAAGCTTAGCAAGGTGAACATGTGATACTCTAAAGTAAGCAACCGTCCTGTTTAATAGAGCTGCATACCTCAGTAACTATTTGGGCGGGGTTAGTGACAGGTCCTTCTGATGTCCTTCCATCTCCTGTCTCTCCATGTTCCATACATCCAGTTTTGAAGTCCATCTTCAGTCCACCTCTGCTGCTGAAGACCACATTTACAGCCTACTGCTTCTCAAGAACCTTCTTGTGGAGTAATGACAGAGCCTGTGGGCAGAAGATGGATGTTGATGGGAAACAGAGCACTTAAGTCAGCCACTTCGGTAGTCCTAAGATCCTGTTCTTCTGCTGGCTTGTATCTCTAAGTAACCCCAGGTGCTTGTTGCATTTGAAGAGTGAAGGATTTCTGTACTTTACACAGCTTTTATCAAACTCTTTTTCATTTGTTCAGTGGAGGAGTTGCAATGTTTCTGAAGTTCTTGAAATGAAACAGAAGAATCTGGATTGCCTGTGGCTGTAAGCCTACACTCTGAGAGAAAGCAAGCTGCAGCAAACAGTAAGAAATGCAGCTAACAGTACTTTATCACTTTCAGTCCAACACAAGCCCTACTTTACCCTACAACAAGTGGCCATCAATGGCTATCATAAAGTAATCTGACAGGACTCACAATTTGACTCTCCTGTTCCTGCAGATGTGTGAACAAGCCCACAGCAACCATAGATAGTAAATGGGGCTTTCTTTAGACTTCTCAGCCTTTTGTCATCTGTACTGTTGCTCCTGCAAGTGTTGTACTGTGCACCATAGGTAAGTAACATCATAGAAAACAGCAAACCCAAGTCTGGGGTCTTCCTTACTTTGACAGAGAGGTGAACCCACATTTCGTGACTAAGATGCAGCTGGTCAACAAGCAACTGAGAGTTTTTTCTTGTCAGTTTAGGTTTCGGTTCAACAGATTCCTAAACCGGGAGTGTGAAATCAATGCAGTGCAGCGAATTCAGTGTAGAGGTGGCACAGGGACTCAGATTTAACACTGACTGGGATAGCTTTCTTGCATGGCAGAGATGGAGGAAGTCTTGTGCAAGATATGTATCACATCTTTGCCAGGTTAGTCAAGATGATAGCGTCAAAATGTCTATAGCCTAGCATAAAAGTCCATGACTCAGCTGAGAGACACCCTTGAGCACTGAGAGCCAATCTGTGTCTGGCCAAGACAGAGGCAATGGTGATTGCGGCTCAGGAGGCCCACCAATAGAGCCAACACAAATAGGGAAGGCCGCAGTAGAAAAGCCCTCTGTGAACTCTTAAGACTCAAAACCCACCAGAGGACAGACATTACCTTCAGGATGGATTGCTTTACTGAACTGCTAGTTCAGCTTTCCAAACTTGAATTGTTTTCCAGAGGAAAGGAGAAAGGAGGAGCACCTGTAAACACTGACAGCAACTCTTGGTTTAACTCTTGGGTTCAGGAGCACTCTCCTGTTCTAGGCTTCTCTGTTGGTCATCTTCTGAGTCAATTTTGTGTCAAGATCACCTGTGAATGCTTTCCCTGTCCTAAAGTTCTTCCTGCATTAGCAGTCCTGCCATGCTCCCAGCATGACCCCCTACCACCATTCAATGGTTTATTCACAGCATCACATGCTGTGTACAACAGCCATTCATCTTCATCAGCATTGAGAATTTCTAAGAATATAGTAATTTTTCATCTGCTACAGCACTTTCTCCTTGTGTACTTTCTTCTTGTAGATGTGAAAGCCCTGTGCGAGGAGCTTTGACAATGCATGAGATGTACCTCCCATACAACAGTGGCCAAGCCTGGAACCATACAGCTGCTGTTTCTGCCCTGGGGCAGGTGAGAGTTGTGTGTTGCCCCTGTGTGCTGAGATAAAAGTACAGCAGTATGATGCTTCTCAGAAGGCTGTTTCCCAGATTGGTAGCTGACTCCATTAAGAAAAGATCAGGCATAGGCCTCTGCCCCCCCAAACACTCCCTACAGCACGATTGCAGGTGAGTAGAGTGTGCATACAAAGCAATTTCATACAGAAGATGATAGACCCAGTGTTCTTGTTAGCTAAACAATATAATCTTGCATTAAATCTTCCATTGAAAAGGCAGTAACATACCTCAATCTGCCTCCATTCTACTCTGGGTGGGCACAGAATTAATGACCACAAGCTGGGCTTCTATAGAAATGTAAGTGTCTTTACAGAATAAATTGTCATCCATAAACCTCACAAAATCCCTAGAGGAGTTGCCATCATTGCTTTCTCATTGTGCAGTCTCCGAGGACTCTACTTAAAACAACATACTCATTAGCAGCCAGCTACCCTCTGAGTCTGGCTGGTTTAGTACTTGCAATTAGGCCTGGTACTGTTCATGGTGGCCTGGCTGGGCTTGATCTCTAATAAAGGAATACTAGCAGGAAAATAGTCCCTGCAGTCATGCCAAACCCGGCAAGTCTCAGTCCCTAAAGCAGGCATCAGCAAGATTCAGAAATTTGTTTCACTTAGTGAAATACTGAAGGATGAAATCAGTTTAAAGGCTATATGTGTTGTTTATTCTACCTGGGAATTGGAACAAGATCCCTAGACTAACAGCAGGACTAATCCTAATGTGAGATTGCGTGATTGAAAAGTGGCCAGACATGTATGAAATATGGAATATGCTCTCTTTCCTCCAGCTAGATGTATATTTTGGAATTTATATCAAAACCAAAGCAGGACTTGGCTCCCTTTTTCTAGCCATACTTATTTTTTAAAACAAACACAGAGATCTGACTTCAGGCAAACTTCCTAATTTTATCATATTTATATAAAACAATGGAAAATTATATATTCCCACTGAAATTAATGCACTGTCATCAGGGTAAAATAGATCAGAATAAAGACTGGTTTGGTTCCTGTGCTTCAGGGTTCATCCAGGCTTTGAATTTCTTTCATGGCTTCCTCAGCTCCCGTAGGAATTATCCAATAACTCATAGCATCTCTTTCCTAGCTTTTTCCACAAATCCAATGTAGAAAACAAGAGGCAATACAGATGAATCTTTGTAATTCTTACCTGCTGGGATAGGCAGAGCATACTTTAGAAAACAATTCTGTACAACCTAGAATAAAATCTGGGTCAGCCCTGAATCCCATCAAGACTGACAGTTCCTCTAAGAGAAGATGAAGGGACTATTTTCTCACACTTAGGCTCTATCCTACACACAAGTGGGTCAGACACTTGTAATCAATATCTTTCCAGTTTCAAGAGTATCATGTCATCTTGTGCCATAGCAGCTTAGTCAATACCTGCTGCTTATGACACATAGATTAACATTCTAATAGAATTTCTGTAACAACTCTCTGTTCATAGATTTGAGTTTTAAGAACAATTCTTTGGAGTGAATTAGTTTTCTAATTCTGTATGTAATGAATGCAAATCATAAGAGCGCCATACTAAGCTGCGTATTTTTCATATCTTACCTTACCTTTACCTCTGCTTTAGTATATTTGAATTTAAAGTAGCTTTACTTACTCTCAAAACAGGGGTTTCTGCTGTCTGTGAGATTCTGCATGTAAAACAAAGTTGGCTGGACTCTTAAAATTGAAGTTGTGGGCCATTATGTAGGGATGACGCTTGTTGAAAATAGAGAAAATTATTGTAAGAATTGTGCAGAGATAAACATGGGAAGCAATTATTTTTTTTTAAAGTCTCTTTTTTGATCCTCGCATTTGAGAGGCCTCTGGGGACAAACTTAGAAGATCTTCACTAAGGACCATTACTTTGTTGTCCATTTTGGAAGAACAATATTAAATGATAGCAAGTAAAGTAGGTACTCACAAAAATTGCACACTGAGAATTTTGCCTGTTCCTTCTGTGTACAACTCCATTGCTTTTTCGAGCATTCGGAGATCCCTTCCTGTTAAAAAGAGAATTGAAGCACAGGACAGTTAGATTTCTGTCTGAATTCAAGTGCTCCATGGCCAACCTTGTAATTCATTCTTCCACTTTATTTTACAGCAAAGTTTAATGAATATTTGATCATTATTTTGCATTACAAAATGATACATTTTAATTTCCAGTTCTGCATTTTACCAACAGCAATAAAGTTTTTTACTCACCTATAATAGGCTAAAAAGAAAAAAACCCACATTTGGCCTTTGAATAAGCAGTCCTAACATGGTACGTGGACTATAGAAAACAATGAAACGTGTGTCATAAAGCTTATTGTAAGCTATAATGGGCCACATTGCATTGTCCATTGTGTTGTATTTTCATAGAATCATACAATCATTTCAGTTGGAAAAGACTCTAGGGATCATAAAAAAATGATCACAGAGTCCAGTCATAAACCTAATATTACCAAGTCCACCCTGTCCCTAAGTGCCACATCTAGACATCATTAAATACCTGCAGGGCTGGTGACTCAACCACTTCCCTGGGCAGCCTGTTCCAATGCTTGACAAATCTTTCAGCAAAGAAATTTTTCCTAATATCCAATCTAAACCTCCCCTGATGCAACTTGAGGCCACTGCCTCTCACCCTGTCGCTAGTTACTTGGGAGACCAACACCCACCCCACTACAACCTCCTTTCAGGCAGTCATAGAGAGTGATAAGGTCTCCCCTCAGCCTCCTCCTCTCCACATTAAACAATCCCAGTTCCCTCATCTGCTCCTCGTAAGACTTGTTCTCTAGACCCTTCACCACCCTTGTTGCTCTTCTTTGGACATGCTAACACACACAAAAATGTGTAAAGATGTAACAGCACAAATAGTAAGCAGACAATAGGCTGCAGTTGCAACAGCGAAGTCAAGCTAAGGCCTAAGGGTCATCAAAACTTTAACCTGTTCATATCACTTCGTGTGCAGCTAAGCTGATCGCTAGCACATGCACATTCTAGAATTTGTGGAATAAAAAAAAAATTTAAAATGTTGTGGCTGCCAACATAGTAACATTAGTGAAGGGTATCAACTCTAGTAAGTTAGGTAAAACCAGAGCTACAAACTTGGGCAGACATGGAATAACATCAACATAAGAAGAACTGGAAGTCCTGAACAAGACTGGAATCACATTTTTAAACCAACTCAAGAATATGCATGTGAAATCAGCTGAACAGACAAAGCTAGAAAGAAATGTATTTCACTTTATGCTGATGTTTCAGTAAAGAAGGCCTGGACAGACAAGACTTCAAACTCACACTGGTCAAGTAAGGAACACGTTCTTCACCGTCTGGCTTAGAAATCACTTGGATTCCAGAGTGGCCTTCTAATCACCAACAGGAAAGCAGGGAAACTATTTTAAGTAAGCATCACTAAAAATAAAATGGGAGACGCAATGAAAGGAAAAAATAAAGTAGTCAGTGATAAATACAGCATAGAGATTTTGCTATTTATACTTTTAAGGCAATTTCTATTTGAAAGCCTTCCCTTTGAGACACTAACAGGCGGGCTTCCACATTCATCAGTCTGGTATTCATTAAATACACAGTATTTATAGAAACATGTAAAAGCCAACAGAAATAAAAAATACATTAAAATTAATTTCTGTCACAATTTGGGATTATTATCATCACCTCACATTCAAGTTCAGCCACACACAAACAAAACATTTCCCAACACTACACTGATACAAGTTTTGAATGCTCTCCATGAAATCCTGCTCGAGCAACACAGCACACCGTGAAAAAACTAATGCAACAGTTTGACACGGTCTGACACAACCTACATCGCCTGGAGATAAGCTCTTTCAGATCAGCTTGCTGTGTGGGCTTGATTTCCCAAAGAGCTGAATACTTCATGTCATTCAGGACATCAGCACCTGTGATGGCAGGGCCATGAAGAACCTATAAAATACCAACTCACAACAGAGCAAATCTGAAGGGCAGAAGTGAAGAGGAAAGGAACCGTGAGTGGGATCACTGGTGAAAGACTGGTGATATGCTGGAGGAGAACCACTGAAACACCCTGTATAGTCCTTCCCCAAAATGTTGCATTTGGCTCTTCAGAAGCTAAGGCATTTGAAAGGAACGTGTAACTCCTCTTTGCGCGTCTCTAAAGTTCCTCAGAAAACACCAACTGCGCGTTTAGTTAAGAACAGCTCACATTCGTGAACCCATTTAGAAAACGCACGTTAAGATGCATGCTGCTCCTCTAGTAACCTGGATGATCTAGATTAGTTTCAGAGTCAATTGACTGCTTTCTGCTAGAACTGACATCTGTTATTAGCTTTGTTCATGTGTCAACACTGTTTAGCTTAATTAGCTAGCTTTCCTCTCTAGGACTCCTTTCCCCGACGTATTTATTAGGAACTACCTTATCATGCCTCAGGCTTTACTTTGCTAGCCTGTTCTGCTAAGACAGAGGCTCTCAGGAATGCTTTTCTTTCTGCACCTGTTCTAGTTCAAATTGTTCTTGAACTCAAAGCCCAGAACTATATAGTGCAACACATGGAATTTCATTCTGTACATTTTTCTTCAACAACTGTAAAATTTCCATGCCTCCATCACCTTCACATTACCCCTATTCCATTCTAGATCCCTATTTATCTTTCCAGTGGCTGCATTACTTATCCATTCAGGTCTGGATATTTGCCTTGTTATGATACAAGTTTTGAGTACTTTTAAAAATATTTTCTCTCCTTTTAAATGTCTAGGCTCTTTAGTCCAGCCAACTTAACTACCTACCAACCTCACTGCCTTGTTTCCTTAATTTCACAGCCTGTTCTTGTGTGAGAAAGAGAGGTGCTTATTTATGGACCTACGTTTGCTTATGCTTGTATTAAATTTAAATGGAAATAGTTAAATGCATGCTTCATCCAAGCTTATTCTGTATAACCAACTCTTCCATAATGTCCTCATGCTACATCAAAACAAAATCTGAGAGAGCACATCAACAACTCAGTTCAGTAACCTTTTGTTAGAAGAAATCATATTCATTACCTGTCACAGCTTGCACCCAAGACAGTCGGTGTTCTAAGTATCCAAGGGATTGCATCTACTGAGCCATTTACAGCCATATGTCTACAAGCAAAAGAAACATGCTCAAGACTGTTGAGGTCAACTGGCACAGAAAGGTGCCATGCTATTAAATCCTATCACCCTCCAAAGCAGATTGGCTGCTTCCAAACTGCCTAGTGGGAATAATCCCAAGGGAACTTTCAAAATTCACCTGGGAACAGTTCAGGTGAGTTCCCATAAACATAAACCAAAACTAGGCCAGGGACAGTTAACAATAGAGACAATTGATTTCCAGGGGCTGGGAATGCTTCCTAGCACCGTTTAATTTACTTGTACAGACATGGCCATTGCAGGAAGACCTCTTAATGCATGCACAACCCTGAGTTCCTCATGACTATTTGTAGATCTTCATTAGCTTGTCATTCACTCACCTTCCTTCTCAGAGATCAAAACAGTTCTACTGACACCACACCAGCCACAGCTTTCAGGAGACCCTTCTCTGGCTTGACATACTAATCTTTGTTTTGTTCCAACAGGGATGCTGAGATCTTTGTCTCAAGTTTCTTCTTCAGGACCGTTTTCTTTGTGTCCGTATGGTGTTCCTTTGCTCCTGGAAAACAAAACACCACTCTTTACCCTAGCTAAGTTCTGCAGATGGACGTGTCCTTCAACCTACAGAAGACCACTCTGCTGACACACACATCTGCATCTTCCTCACATTGCTAGGAATCACAGATCTTCATGGGTGTTTTTTTCCTTTTTCCCCTGCTGCCCAACTACCTTCTATTTTCTCTCCCCAGTTCTTTAATCACATCCTTGTTCCTCCTCAGCCTCACGTCTCTAGTTATCTCCATCTTATCCGCCTTTTTTTTTCTGGTTCCATGCTTCTTTTTTGTTGTCATCTGTTTCTCCCTTTTTCTCAGGAGTTCTCCACCATAACAAATCAGTCTTTCACTTGATTTCTCCACGACCAATTAGTGCCAGCCTCTACGCTGTGATTACAGCCACATGCATCTGTGGTCAGCTTCCTCAAAGACCTCTCCCCTCCAACTACTATTTTCATATACAGCTGTGCATTCAGATCACCTGAACTGCTTCCTCTCTTCGCTCATGTCACCAGCTGTCTGCCTCTGGCTGTGTCTAAACTACTTGGATATTCTCTCTCCTGACTTCTATCAGGTGACATTTCTATGTAAAAATAGATCCTATCAGGTAACACTGAATAAAGTAAATCTCCTTCTGTTCCTGCATCCAGTCTCAGTGTCTTCTCTGCTATCCTTTATTCAGTGCGGCATCACTGCACATCCTTCCTTGTCTCTGCCTTCAAGGAAAAACAAACAGCCCAGATAAAACCCATCCAGACTCTAAATTTCAATTAAATGCTGGCTTCCTCTGGCCACTGACTTGTTAAATTTTTTGCCACATCTGAAAGGCAGTTATCTGCCCAGCCTAAATAAAGCTCTCTTAGGTGAAAAGTTGTAGTTGTGACCAAAGGCAGAAAACCTCCTTCATCTTCTTCAGCTATAAGACATTTAATTAACTGACAACTGCAAATTGGTCCTGCAAACACCAAAGAAAGGAAAAGAAGAAAGAGTAATTACAATGTAGGGCAGGAATTCTTGTACTTGAAGCTTTACTACAGCTTAAAGAAAAACGGATGCCTACCCGAACAGAAGAAAATGAAAGAAGTAATAGGAGGAATTTCATGTCAGAGATCAATAAGCCCAGTTCGAGTAATCTTCATTTTCTGATGAGAGGCTAGGTACTAAAGGGTAACTCCTCACGCTTGTGAAATAGGAAAAAAAAAGTTTACACGAACCTCAGATACAGAATATAATTACTGGAGTATTCTGCAAAACTAGAAATGATCACAGAAGCATGCGACCAAAAAGAAAACACAGGTCAAGGATTTAATAAGGATATCTCTTTGCAAACCAAAGTACAGACTCCAACCCTTGTTTATTCCCATCAAAGTGTGAAACCATATTAAGGAGTTGGAGTATACAATCTAAACTGCATTTTATTGTTTTTTTCCCATGAAACAACACAGATTTTATAGAACAAATAATAAGGACAGATCTTCAAAGGACATGTGGATGTCTAGGAACAGAGTACAAAGCAGAGTGTCATCTGAACTTTTCTATTATATAATAAAAATAACACTTTGTTTTCAGAATTGGGAGTTTATCAGTTTCACTTTCAGTGCACGGCTTTCCTGCATATCCACACATGCAAGAAAGGACAAGCAACGAACTGTAGGAAAGCCTTGTGCCCTTAATACTTTGGTTTATCTCCAGGACTTAAAATCCAGCAATGATGCTAAATAAATAAGGCACATCGAGACACAAACAGAAAGAGTATGCCAGCTGCTTTCATGCAAACAAGCATCCAGGTATCAAATTTAATTGTCAATAACTGGGTGGATTTTCAAAGATGCAAATGGACAGTAAATGCCAAAAGATATCTGAGGTTGGCCTAAGTGATCTAATTGCTCCTGTAAATCTACAGTTCCTGAAAGCTCTGAAGTCTCCTTCACTGCTGTTAAAGATTTTGGAACATGTATCCACTATAAACACTACACTAATTATAATTAATTACATTAATTTTCTCTCATAATTTCCGCGGTGATTTTCCTACCACGAAGTAGGCCAAGAATACATCCAAATGGGTATTTCCTTGGCTAGGTCACCGAAGCACGCGGCTGTACCTGGCCTACTAATCTTGGCAGACCCGTGCCTAAAACTGATTTAGGTTGTAAGCGAAAATTAGTTTGAAAGGTGGGGTGTTTTTTTTTCCTTCAAATCATCATAAAACCTCCATGAAGTCTGAAACAGTTAGACATTTCTTGCCAGAAAACGTCTCCGAGTCCCTAACAGCGCATCACCACCTGTCAGGTTGGCCGTACAGGGAGTCTCACTTAACCTGACTGCACCAGCCTCACCCGGACCAGTGGCAGAAAACCTATTAACACCTTTCTGTCAGATCAAAGATTTATATGCGGCCTCTGTTACCAAGTGCAGTGAAGAGACTGACCCACATACCCTAGTAAAAAAATAAGAACCTTTTATCTTGCTTTAAATTCAGGTCATTTTTGCCCTTAACAATGCAGATGAAGGTGCAGTCCCTGCCTCTGACCAGTGCTGCCATGAATATTGTTTAGAAAGATACATTAGAGTAAAACAACAAAGAAGATGTATCAGAGTAAAAGCCTGCAACATTAATTCAATACTTCATATAAAATTTATGGAGATAAAACAAAGTGCAAGACTTTCACATGTTCCTTTTAAAACTTTGGAAATCTTCCTCTGAATTCCTAGTGTTGCTTTGACTTGCTTTTCCAAAATAATTCTTTGCCAGAGGTGCTGTATAATTGTTTAGGTCTCATCTAACCTGAAGTGGAAGTTGAAATTCAACAAACAAATATGCAAATATCTGCTACTGATTTGTACTTGCAAAATATAATCCAAATGTTTATTGTGATCCTATTTAAGAAGTTCCCAGCAGACATATTTCTAGCAACGGATTAAACGCCAATAGGATCAGATTTCCCGAGAGCCAATTGTGAAGGGCTAGGAAACCCATCTAAGACATTTCTGAACAAGATTCCAAAGATAAATCCTTTTGTTATGAAAAATACAAGAAGTATGCTTAACAGGGAAATGTGACCAACTGGTTCAGTATTCAACTACCTGCCACACATGTATATCAAGGAAAAGCAGTAGTTTTCTCACCAGTAGGAGAATTTAATTACAAGGGGTACAGGGAAAAGAAAAAAAAAAATCCATTGTGAAAGGTCTCTTTCACCATTCTAGTCAAAGTGGATGTCTTAGAATATGTCAGCTGGACAAACTAAAAATACAAAAATAAAAGATGATTAAAGATAATGTATCTTCACCTAGCAATTGGTAACTATGTGTTCCAGCCAGAGAAAACACTGGGAAAGCTACTGGAGGAGTTTTCCTTTGGCTCGGGGAACAGATGAGCAAGAGTTCTCCTAAGGCACTGCTTACAAAGCCAAAAGCTGCTAAATTCAGCGGCGGCTAAAGCAAGTTGCAACACAGTCTGCTGCAGCCTATGTGGACAGAGCCAAGCTGCAGCATAACGACATTTAGGGGAAAAAGAAAGAGGGGAGAGAAAACATACCTTATGGTTTCATCCCAAGTCTGATCCGGACTCATGGAGCTGTTTCAAGCAAGTCAGAATACAGAGGCAGAAGAGGCTTTCTGTTCAGAAAGCGCTCACCCCTAGCAGCGCAGGTTTTACACCAGCATTTTCTAGTGTTCATTCAACCAAGTGTTCAATTCCAAAGAACAGAGACACTTCCTTTGGAGAATTCTGCCACTTGCTGTCCTTGAGGAAGACTTTTCCAGTCCAATAAACCGCATCTCTCCTGTCATGCATTCTTTCTCAGTTAATCTGATTTTTCCTATACGCCACTTTGCCATCCCAAGCATTTTGCTCAAACTGCTCTTACAGCACTGCTTTCTCCACGCCCCTCTCCTACACGAAATCTCTCTCTTCATCTGTCCTTGCACATTTCTTCATGTCCATGGTTCATTTTCCTTTCTCTTCTCCGAATTTCAGTTAAACCACATAAAATGATGCACAAAGACTAGAGGGAAGTTTAAAAAGCCGCTGAAGTGAAAAGCAGGCTGGAAATGTGAGTTAAGGTCTGTTTTCCGGTCAGCTGTGCCGCTCCAGCTCATTGCATAAGCATTGAGTGAAAATCATTCTGCAGCTTCAACTAAGACCTATTTGTGTAATTTCCACTTAATTTAAGAAATAGCTGGAGCAAATTGTACTGGCATTCTAAGGAAGGCAGAAAAAGTTAAGAGGATCTAAAGGGTTTCGACACAATGAGTACGATATTATGCCAATCAACCAGTTTTTAGGATCCCCTAAGAATAAGAAATCACTGCAGGTTCTCTTTTAATTTTCTTTCAAGCAAGCAGGGAACAATGAAGTTTAAACAGAATTATGAATGCTAATACATTTTGCATCAGTTTCTCCTTTAACCTCTGCTTTTTCCTATATGTGAAAGCTTTACCCTTAGACAACTTTTGGAAACACAGAACATTGAATCCACTCATGCAGAATGGGAACCCACCAGGGTCAGCCTGCCATTTTCCCACTGAGCACAGGTTGCCAAAAGAAGTGAGCACTCCCTGCCATTTTCACTCCTCGTTTGCTGCCAGCCAAGCCGCAGCTCTTCCCATAAATCCCAGTAATTCCCAACCAGTTGATTTTCAAAAATGGAATTCTGGCAAGAAAAATACAACTTCCGATATCTCAAGAAATTCAGAGCTAGTGAACGTCTGCATTGTGGCTACTTATCGGGAAGTCTTGACATCGTTGTACTTTAAAGTGGCTCACTGTATTGTCATTGTGTTTTAAAGTGGCTCTACACTGAATCTTTTACTACCCTGTATGTCTGTATGTTTTCCAAACCCACTGTGTAACTGTGAGAAGTAAGGCCCTCTGAACCAGCCCCAGTCAGGGTGAGACTAATAGCGTGTATGATTAGCATCTTAATATAAAGGAAGTCAGAAATGTCAAAACTTGTCATAACTGCTCAATAGGACTCTCTCTCTACACATCTACCACAACTAAAGGACTAAGACGTGTTTTACCCTGACATCCCCACAATCAGCAAAAATTCAATACTTCTTTTCCATGCTGACAGTCAGACGTGGCAGAGAACATTTTCCTTGGTTTCTGGGTGACCTTTACGGAAATCTGCTGCTTTCCTGTGAGGTGCACATGCAATTCAAGTCTAAGTTCAGAATGTACAAATCCCCCTCCCTGAAATTTTATTATTTTAGTTTTACCTCTGCTTTTTGTCTGTGATTATTAAATCAAGGAAGGGATGACTGTTTTTTAAATTAATTTGTGAAAGGACAATGAAAGACGCTGATGCCTAGATGGATGAGAACAAGTTTCTAAGAGATCAGAAGAGAGAGAGCATTAATGAGCAGATGTGTCCTGAAAGTTTTCTTAATGCAAGCATGATGACTGTCTCAAGACTGATTCATTACAAATACAGGTCTGCCAGTCACAGCACTGGGGAAGAGCTCTTACGGACTCTTGAGTAGAAAGGGAAAACAGCAGAAGAGGCTCCAGTCAGCAGTTTACATTTGAAGGAAAAAATACAGCAGAATCCATTTAGTC
>Ga0181612_106484_pt1 | contig 21230 bp, 9 predicted proteins | sample HoacroProtozoa21_FD_119630 | JGI IMG/M metagenome (GOLD analysis project Ga0181612, IMG submission 119630) | Hoatzin crop microbial communities from Cojedes, Venezuel. Combined Assembly of Gp0051906, Gp0051904, Gp0051908
CGTGGAGTAGTACGACAATGCCAGAGTCATCACTCTTACAAAAAAGGTGACCCTTCTTTAGGGGGGAATAGAGTTTCAGGGACGTCGACCCGTCCATCAGGTTCATTTGGCTCCTCCTCCAAAGAGGGTTTTCAAGAGTCGATTTCTATACTTTTGAGATCTTGGAAAGGTGGGACTAAGTCAGTTATTATGTGTTGATTGGTTCTTGGCATGTTATGTTGTGTTGTCAGAAGCGAGACTCAGCAGCACGGCATGCCCTCGGGGCAGGGAGCTTAGTAGGTGCTTAGGGGGGCCTTCTGATTTTTATCTGAAGCAACATCTGGCTGTTAGCCCTTCCTTGCACTGAAGGTGTCACTTCGTTGATAGTGGTGGGCCATCACCTATTCTGAAGATAAGCAAAGCTCGTTGTTCAAGTCAAACTGCTCCCTTTTGTTAACTCTGTAGTGCTTGACACACAAGTCTGAGTAAGTCTTCCTCTTGCTTGGACAAGTCCAGCAAGGCCATCGACCTACATGCAGTCACATCTGAGAGGATAAATATAGCTGTCTGGGAATGCTCAGGATGCCCATGTCAATTAAACTTACAGTGCCATGAGTTTTTCATTGACTCACTTCTACATATAAAATAGATAAAACAGAGATAGTTTTTACAAGACTGTACAAATGAAAGCTCTACAGGATGAAGGTTATGAAATGACAGCATTATATGAGACCTGCTTTTCCTCATGAAAGTAAGAAGAGGAATGTTGTCAGTTTGCTCAGTGGAGAGAAACAATTCTAAAGCAAGATTCATCTCATCTTAATACAGATGTGTAAATGAGGTGCACTTACTGGCTCTGTGAACATGTCTAATTCTCTCAATTGACAATAAAATACTATCGAAGTTGTTAGCTCGATTATGGGAGTTTATGCTATAGAAATACAAAATGATTAAGTTAATTCTAAATCAAAGTATTCGTCTCATTCCATGTGTTCATTTATGGATCTTTTTATCTTTATTTCCTTAAAAATGTTCTAATGTATGTGTTTAAGGCATAAATGGGATTGCACTTATTAATGATTAACTAATCAACTTGTTGAATTCTGCACTTTGACTTTTTGTCAGGCACATTTTTTCTGGTTAATACCCTCATCCTCTGTGTGTTATTTAATTGTTTTCTATAGAACTTCCTAGTAAGAGTCTGGATAACCTGTGTTTATGCTGCTTGTTACATGATACCTTTCCTTTTCAGGTACTTCTAACATCATTTCTCAAGAAACACAAGCATCAGTACCATTTATTTTTCCTTGCAGCTAGAACATTTAGGGCTTAATTCAGTTGTATAAACAGGGAAGAAAAATATTATTTTTAAAAAAATACTGCAAGTTACCTGCGATATCCCTATGGGGATGAAAAGTATAGTATAGCATATACAGGAGAATCATACTCTCTGGGAAAGGCATCAGGAATCAAGGTAGGCTGTGTAGGGCAATTAGTATGATATTAGTTGTTTATCTCATGAACTGAACTGAACTCTGTCTGTTAGTTCATTGGTTCTATGGCTATGTGAATTCTGGTCTGCATTCTTTTCAGGTAAACTGGTTAGATTAGACGTGCTGGATTTAGTCTTATTTTCATTCCTATAAATAAAAACCTTAAATATGGAATACTAACAGACCTTCTCCACCAATCTGGTTTCTTCAAGCTCATGTAATATAGCTGCTACAGGAGATAAAATTCCATTTTTAATTAAGAAAACTCAGCTAGGTCAGAGTGGAGGAGCCCTATGTTACTGGGGGTCCAGTTTGAACTCAGGAGCACAGCACTGTAAATAGTTTTACCATAATTACAGTACCCACTTAACTTACACCAATTCAAGATATTATCTTACCTCATTTCAAGTATCTTTCATAGTTCATATGATTATTTCCCCAAACAGTATTTTTTTTGTTTAAGCACCAGTCTTCTGCTAAATTATGTTGGGCCATAGGTCAGTACTGAAAACTTGAATAAATGAACAATTCACTTCCCTCACTGTACCTCCATCTCTCCATCCATAAAGTGAGAAGTGTGAACACAACTCCTCCACAGTGAGGTCCAAGACTGAATGATAGAAGATGTATGAAAGAAGTAGCTATTATTATCATTATTCAAAAAGGTAGAGAAGTGTTTTCTCCTTTTTGGATGACAAATGATGATTTGTAGGCACCCCTGTGGTGTTTTTCAGAATTGCTTAATAGTGATTGAGATTTTGAAACATACTCGACTGAGATCTATGATTTCATTGAAGTCAGTGGGAAAACTCCCACTGACTATTATTGCCGTTGTTTAAAACTTACTGCTGAAGCTGGAAGAATAAAAGTTGAACAGCAAAGGACCAGAAAAAGATCTCCATCTTTTATATGCAATTAGTATAAAAAAATATGCTTTAAAAAAAAAATTAGCACCTGAAAACAAAAAAAAGTCCATTTTCTAATATTTTAAATAATCAGCACTGTAAATACAGACAAATCAGTAGAAATATATTACATCTGCAAATAAGTATTTAAAACTAAAGCTTAATGATTCAGTTATAGACCGCATTGAATCAGATACAGGCAATCTTCAGTCTTCCATACAGTGATTTGCTGTGTTTTTAGAAAGAACCCCAAAATTTTACATATCATTGTAGTGTTTCTAGATACCAAATCAACTTTATGAGCTTCCTGGAAAGAAGTGCGCATTCAGATTCAGAGGAAAATATATGTCAGTCATTTTTTTTTATTATTGTCTTTTTATCCAATTAGCTTAAACCCGTGGTGAGTGTACCAACATATACATTTGTACTTTTTATACACAACAGGATAAGCCCAGATGTTTGGACACTTACAGGAAAATGAAAAAAACAGCAAAAATATAAGACAGATGATAGAATAGATAGTGATAATATTTAAATATTCCAAGCTTCAGCAGAGGCAAAACTGTGGTTAACTTCTACAAAGACGTTTCCAGAAGGAGAAAGTAATGTGATAATAAGAAAATAACCTAATAAAATAATTAGGATGACAATGCTAACTGTCTCTGAGTACAAAAAAGCTGCTATGTAGTATCATGGAAAAATAATACAGAAGAAATAACATCAGAAAATTGTGCTTGAGTATATAATATAATACTTTTCTATTTTTACCGTATTTACCACCATTCCCCACACAGATGAATGGTGTCCTCATTACCATTTGTAATGTACCTCTAAGAAGAGGCAGTATTAGATATATTAATGTGTTTGGTTCTCCTTTAATTTATGATTCTCTCCCCACTTTAATGAGATCTGCTCTACAGCCCATAAAATAATTGTTATGGTAAACTGACTTTTTAAAATTAGCTACACACCAGTTGGTCCAGAAACCTATTCCTCTGGACTATTCATGCACAAAATACCTTTGTGTGAAGCTCTTTCCAAATGTGTAATGACTGGAGTAGGTCCAGAAGTTTGCCTGCAGAGTCTCTCTGCATGATTGCCGTTGCAAGCAGTCTTACAGTTTCTTTTCCCAACAAAGTTATGGTCAGGATTACTGCAATGTAGAAATGCTGACACTGCTTTTGGCCTAACTATGAAAACCATAGCACTTCTTCATATGAAATAAAAGCAGTTTCCTACTAAAAGAAAAAGCTATTCTAAACTCCCTGTTCTACACTGCTAGATCACAACTTTCTGTTACAGAATCTTTACAAGAATTCTCAGAAGGGGGAAAAAAATCAAATTTCCCGATTCGCTTTATAGTTTCATTAAGTTACTTCAGTGTGATACAGCACTGCTGTTTGCCCCCCAGACCATGTGTCCCACTGAGACAGTTATTCTGTCCCAATGATTTCCTGCTGGGAGTGCCAGTTTAGGTCACACACACTGTTTGCTAACAATACTTTCTAATCAGCCCTAGGAAAAAATATTTCCTTTCCCAGAAAATAGCACATCAGGAAAAAAAATCCCCCAAACTTAGATCCTGTCTCATAGGGCTGTTGCAACATTTTATGACATGACTATAGAATGTAAAATGAATAAGGTGTTTCTGCATCTGGAAGTAAGGTCTCAGTCTCACCCAAGAAAGAGCATTAAACATTTAGTAGAGCTGTAGCTCTCTTTATGCATGGGAATCTCATATCGGTCTGTATGTATACCTGAGATGAACAAAAAAAGGAGAAAAAAAAAATCCAGTCTGTTAAATAAGGCATTCTCCTGGCCTCCATCTCTTTCACCAATGTAAGACTGAACACTTGCTGTATTTTTAACTCCTTTCCTGCTGAAGAGGAAAAGACAGAGAAGAGGTTAGACTGTGTTCCTGAAAGAACCCTTCACTATGCACCTTCATACTTCAGGGGTGCTTGAATTGTCTGGGCTGCTTTAGGGGATGTGTGTCTCTAGGATATACAAGCTGGCAGAACTGGTCTGTGAAAATCCCTTTAGTACTTGCTGAAATAGCCATTAGAGGTAAGGATAAGTATCAACACTTCCCCACTGGTGTAACAACATGACCTACGGGAAACAAAATGATTTGTGCCTTTCTGGAATCTGTGAATAGTTTATTTCAGCAACGGCATTTCCTAAATTACACTCTTTTTACATTAAGCATGCATAGGCATTATGCATTTCCTGTCAGTCAGAGCAACTAATAGTCTTCCTAATAAAATCCTGCCCCTTATTTATATAATATATCTTCCTATGATTTTTCTCTCAAAAATAATAAAAAATAATGAGTTTACATCATAGAAAAAATAAACTGGTGTTTAAATTTTCAGTGACACAATTTTTGTTTTTGTGATCTGTTTCTCTCCAAAGGGACAAACTGTTAAAATCAGAGTAAAAGTCTTTTCAGAGGTGGAAGTGTTAAAAAATGTATCTCCTACGTAGAGGAAAAGGACAAAAAAAAAGCAAACAAACTACAGCCAGAAAAACCAACCATGACAAAATAAACAAGAAGTCATTTGTAAATGCTCTCCGAAGAGGATGAGGATTAACAAACTACCATGGCAAAAACCCTAGAGAAAAGTGGTTACTGCGATATATTCAGCAAGCGGGGGTGGGATGTAAAGCATTATACGATTACGCAAATAGTCAATAAACATAAATATGCAGCACTCTTACCCAAGACACAAATCACATCACTAAACCTTGAGAAACACCACTCAATGACAATAATTTATCACCATACTTTTAAAAAGTACCTTAGAAATGAAAGTCAAATGAGTCAGGATTTTTATCATCTTAGGGCAATAAAAGTGACTCAATGAGACATTTGAAATTTTTCTCATTTCAATGTCCTGAGCCTTGCAAGTTGTTTAAATGTATAGAGTATCTGCCTTTTCTGAAAATCTTAATGACAAAAAAAGCGCCCATCTTCAATCCACTAAAAAAGTCGGTTGAGGTATGTAAAATATACTAAATATTCAACTGTAAGAAAACATAATTTTAACTCATCTAAACTGGAGGTGCTCCTCCCCTCTCTGAGGCAAAGTACCTTTCTTCACTTAGTGTAAAACTAGGTGATCCATCAAGCCTATTGCACAGTCAGTCAGCACAAGTTTAGTTCCAGATGTGCTATCTCTTGCTCCATAGGTCTGTCAGAGGGGATATAGGAAGAAGGCTCAGGGAAAAACAGATGCAAATCTGTGAAAGATTGGCTTCGGTATTTCACTTCCTCATGGAACAACTGTTTCATTTTCTAAGGGTGAAACTTTTCTTGGTTTCTGGAATAAAAAAAAAAACTATTGAACTTCATGTTTGAAATTAGTATTATTTGAAAAATACGCTCAATCCATCTATATTGTTTACTTTAATATTAACAAGATAACTAGAAACAAAGTAATAGGATTTTGTGACATAGCTAAGTTAGTAACATTACAGTGACTATGACTTTTGGACAGCTACGCCATATTTTAATTCTAAAATCTTAATCCTTGCTCTAAAACAGAAGCTTAGAAAATAGCACTTATAGAATTTTGGAGAGCAGAGTCAATCACAGAATCACAGAGTAATAGGGGTGGGAAGGGACCTCTGTGGAACATCTAGTCCAACACCCCTGCCAAAGAAGGGTCACCTAGAGCAGGTTGCACAGGACTGTGTCCAGGTGAGTTTTGAGAAGCTCCAGAGAAGGAGACTCCACAACCCCTCTGGGCAGCCTGTCCCAGTGTTCTGTCACCCTAAAAGTAAAGAAGTTCTTCCTCATGTTCATCTGGAACTTCTTATGCTTCAGTTTTCGCCCATTGCCCCTTGTCCTGTTGCTGGGCACCACTGAAAAGAGTCTGGCCCCATCCTCTTGTCATAATACCCAAATCAGCTAGGCCTTTGCTTATGTCTACACAGACATGTCTCTAAGTGGTTAAGCTCTGTCCTTTTCTTGACACAGATCAAGCATCAGAAATTTATTTGTTAAACCTATGTACATGACTTGTGATATTCTGCAGTTAACAGTGCAGTTCCCCTGTAGTACCTTCTATTTGTGCTGTAAATGTCTGGCACATCCTCTGAGGATATTTTAAAAGTAGAAACAGACAAGTATACAGAGAAATTTAAAATTAATAAATCCTTGGGGAGAAAAACAAACTTGTTGCATATTTAGAGGAAGGCTTTAAATTAATTTGAAATATTTGTATTTGGAAGTCCTTTCACTCTTTGCTGGTTTTGGTCTTAGGAGGATGGACAGGAAAGGAAGGGAAATGTTACTGACAAACACGTTTATTCATTACTTCGGAGAAACAGACTCACCACTGTATAATAGCAGTATTTAATGGAGAGTAGAATACAGAGGATAGAATTTAATTTTGTTTGTGTAACTGTGAAAAGAGAAAAAAGCCTGAAAGTCAATGTGGTCTCTGCTGCAGTATTCAGTTAATGATTTATTTTATTTTTTAGGAAGCACTTTGTTTCTTCTTTTCATCTGTCAACTCACTTTTTAAATTTTGCAGCGAGTACAAAGTGAGTCAAATGTTTTTAGCCATGTCAACAAAATAATAAAGACAAACTAGTACATACACTTCCTCCAGGGTTTTAAGACACTATTTTGTGGACTTTCTATGAAGCCTTTAGTAAGATGTGATTAGGATGAGGATTAAAGGCTATTGTGGATAATGTGCTGTTTAGGAGATCAAACGTCAGAGGAGGGAAAAAATGATCCACTGTCAGATTGGAAATAGGCTTACACTGGGTGTTATTAGCACTATCATTATTTACCAGTCTGGACAAGATGGTAAACAATCTGATGTCCACATCTGAGGAACACGTGGAGACTGTGAAGGCTGTGGTACAGTCCTATTCAATAAAAGAACTGGAAGACATATATCACCTTTCAAAGGAACTAGCCAAGTATGAAAACCAGTAGAAACTTACCTGACCCCATATACTTGTTAAGTCAATTCAATAAAATACATGCAGTTGTATGCTTACTTCTCCTCAGAGAAGAATACAAAAGATGAGAACTCCGTGGGAGATAACAAATTTAGACAAATGAGGAGGACATTCAGTGAATAAAAGATAAAGTATGTTATAGGAAAAACACATCATAAGGAACAATTTGAGTTGAATTACTTGTATATATTTCTAATTTCTAAATTAACTGTAGTCACTGAGGCTAAACACCTGGGAGGCTCACTGGAGATATATGTTCAGTTTGTAATCCAGAATTACTATTTATTTCAAAGAAATAAATCTTAAAATGGAATAGAAGCTACTGCAAAACATAAAGTACTATGGAAGCAGTATGTGATGACACAGTGCCATCACCTAAAACATCAGTCAGCTCTGATCATCCACAGTCATATAGATTACAACCAGGAGCAAAAAGAAAAAGAAAATAGTCCAGAAGAAGACAATGCAGCTACCCAGAAGAAATTTTCCATATGAGAAATTTAAAAGCCTATTATTATACAGTTTATAATAGATGTGAAGGAAAAAGGTACCCTCTATACTAGTAATGAATTAGTATAGCGTAATTTGAAGTTGGGACCTCTCTTTTACTCTCTTCAATAAAAAGAGAAAAAGGAGAAATTCCAACTTCCATAAATAATATTTAACCTTTCATTCAAGCAGGCTATAGAAAAGCAGAGACAGTTCCCAGATGCTCTATTTCTTTTAAGTTTCCTTTTCTCCATTTCATTTCAAGATGGTGAGTCCACAAAGAAGCTCACTGCGGAACTGAGGTTCACTGCAGAATTACCTGCTCTTCATCCACCTGGCTGGCAGAGGGCTTACCACATCTGCTACCTTAAAGCCAGTCAGTGACAATGAAAGGTTTTGAAGCCTAACCCCGTGAAATCTGTAGCTTTTATTGGTTGCCCTTTACTTGAAGGCAAGGGAATGGAAGGAAGGCAGCCATTGAAATGGAACTTTCTGCTTATGTTATAGTTTTTCTCCACAGGCAAAGCATAGAGGGAAATTTAATAAGTTAGCAGATGTGGTGGGGTTTTTGTATGTTTGTTTTAAAATGTTCCTTTTTTTGATTGTCCTGAACAATATGAACATGAAAGATAAATTCTATAACCTTAGTTATATACAGTATTTGTTACATATGAGCAGATGTCTTTTGTCAGTATCAGCCTACTTGTTTATCTATACACTCAAATTCGTAAGACATGTAACTCCCTGCTGCCTGCTGTGATCAAAGCCTGGCCCTTACATGAGGCACCAGTTTATAGTAATAAATAAGAAACAAAACTGCACTGTACCTGCTAAGTACTGACTCTGAACACTGTGAAGTAGATAAATGGAATACTTCCTATTTTAAACAATGGGAACTAGACTAAAAATATCCCAAACAAACCTTGAGAAGAAGACAATAACATTCCTTTCCCCCATTCTTCTACTGTTTTCTTTGTGTTCTTATAAAAGTCCAAGAAAAAATAAAATTTTTATAGAGCACCATGAGGTTCAGGATGCAGGCTACTCTGAGGTCAAATAGCAGCTCAGTGTTAAATGGAATATCATATTAAGAGTAGCACTGTTATCCAATTTGCTGAATGGTTTGAAGACATGAACTAGTGACAACATATATGACTCCTAGACAAATGTCATGTGCACCATCTGTGGACCATATTGTGCATCAGATGGCAGGATAAAATTTGCAATAAGAAAGTTTCGTAGCAGAGCTATGTTCCAGGGACTGTAGCCATGATCATCATAGAACAGCTGCACTGGGCTGGTCACACATCTAGGATAGAAGACACCAGCATCCTGCAGCAGCTGGTGTGCTGTGGACTTGAAGCAGCAGCATACAGTGAGGACAGACAGATGAATGATTTCAAGGATACATTGAAATACTTCTTCAAGTAATAAAAATCACTAAGATGGTGGACGGGTAGGATTGGTACACCACAGTTCAGGTTGAAGAGGCTCAGTTGAATCTAAACTTACTAGCAGAAGCATGCATGGTCTTGCTAACCTGTTGTCAAGGACAGAGATCTCCAGTTAAGAAGTCATTATTGTTCCCTGCTAACCTTTGTGTTTCGTTTCCTTACAGAGTGCAGGTGAGAGAGGCTAATATGGCTGGATCTCGTTCCCCTGTGGAGGTAGAATGAAAATCTGAGCTTGGCAACTCAGAGGAATTTCTGATGCTTGAGATCCCATGAGTCTGAGCAGAAGTATTGCATCCAGAGTAAAGAAATAAGACATCAAAGGAAAAAAAAAAATTAACAACAACGTTTAGGGCTACACATGAAATCAAAGGTAAAAAGAAGTCCCACTAATGCACTGTGTTTGGTCTGGCATTTTGTTTGCTGTTTTGTTTTTTTTCTTTCCCACCCTTTGCAATATTTCAGGTCAATAACGTGAGAGGTATTCTCTTCATTCCTGAAGGACAATGTAATAAAAAGAATTTGGTAAATGTCAGAGAAGGGATTCTTCTGTGAAAACTGGCTAGTGGGCATTCTCTCCCACCTAAGTTGATGAGAAACTCAGTCTTAAGTGTCTGTATTAAGTGCAGTTGAAGCAACAGAAGTTAAAAGTTTAGATACTAATTTCAAAGTCTCACTTTAATTAATAAAATTAGTTTCAAATTGTATATTTTGTCAAATTAATGAATTAGTTCACAAAATTACTTTGATTTCTAAGTGATGATAGAAAAAGCTTAGTTACCTTCAATAGATTTGGGATCAGACTTTCAGTATCTCTGTATTCCTGGAACCACATTACATGTTTATGTACGCCCTCAACTGCATTCTGTATTTCCAATAAAATTCTTCAATATAATAAGTAAAATAAAATGTTTCTATGGCATTTTAATAATATTCAATTCAAATTAACCAATACAGGAATGAATATATTGTCTCTTCATTATCTGTTACTTATTTACTCGTTGTTACTTTTTGGATTTGAAATTCTCATTATGAAATCAATTATCATTATTATTATTATGGTTGGTAAACATATAGGGAAATAATTTGTCCCATAACTAAATAAAAAGAAAAAACAAATAAAATCTCCATCTTATTTTTCTTTCAAAATGATGGTCACAGTAGGTGTGGCTCATCTGACTAAAAGTAGATGTCCTTCAAGGTTGTTGATGTCCTAGTACACGTCAGAGTTATAGCAACTGCTTCTTCCACATATTCATATATGTACAATAAAAGAAAAAATATCTATAGTCAGAAGGTATCTGCAGACGAACATTGAGACTTAGAAAACAATTAAGACTGTCCAAAATAAAGCCTTTGAAGAGACGCACAGGTTTGGTTGCTACTCAGTTTGCAACCATGCATGCCTACCCTGATACCTGAATCATAGTGATATTTTAAGGACCTTAAAAAATAGAACATGGGTTTTGCAGAAGTGGAGTTGACTGACACGGAAGAGGCACAGATTAGGTGGAGATTGCTTATAGATAATGGCTGGCTTTAATGGAACTTTGGGCTTGAGTCTAGCAATGTGTAGCTAATGTGATTGGTTAGACAGAAACTTCTGTAGGGATCTACGGCCAGACAGGGCAAAGTCTGGACAAGGAAATGAGGAGGTACTTCTCATGGAAAAAGGAGGAAGGGCAAGTTACAGTTCAGAGAGGTTAAAAAAGTGGTGATTTACGTATATCAGGATGTCAGTCACCCTGGCTGGTGATTGTTGTGTTGGAGCATTGTTGGATTCATGACATACTGGCCTCCTCAAACTCCACAGAAACTCATGATTTTTGAGGCCAGTGTTGAAGTCAAGAAATATTTCTATAAGTGAAAGCCTCTCAGCATACTACCATCTCCCTTTTAACTCTGAATTAGCAATACCATAATAATTCTAGCTCCTTCTAGCAAGACTGCATTGCTGAGTCACCAACAACCTCCCAGAGTTCTGTGGAAGAACTTCGTTTACAGCATATACACAGCAGTCCTCCTGCTCCATGGGTCTGACAACCCCGAAAAAGACTGCATATTCCTTCTTCTTTGAGGTTATTTCTCTACTCTTCCCCACCTTTTGGAGGGGAAGAGTAATAACATCTGCATCAACATGTACAAAGTCTACATCTCCTGTGTCATGCATAATAATCTCAGACACCACAGAGGCATTCCCAAGAAAACATCCATCCTCCTCTTGGCTACAATAAGCATAAACATCATGTAGAACACATTTCTTTTCTTTTCCCCTTTCTTTAGACACAGCCGCATTCATCCCATCCTGTCCTGGCTTCTTGCTCCTTTCAAAAGCCTCACACTTCGTGAAAGCATCTTCTTTGCATAATTATTTACAAGGATACAATCTGTGATGATACACTTGAAAAGCAGGATTTTCACCTCAAAATACAGAGGTACTGCCTGCATTGATATAAAGACAATCTACAGCAATTCTTGAAGCAAGTCAAGGTCATCTTTGGGACACGTTTTGTTGTGCAAAACTTTGAATTCATGGACAATCTGTATTGCCTGAGGGTCTAAAGAAGGAAAAGAAGTGGTATTTGCACCAATGTTACAAAGATTCAGAGGGAAGGAGGTCCTGCAGGATTAGAAGGCTAATGATTTGCTAAAATGTGTCACTCACCCTGGATATCTTGGGAGATTTTGCAGTAGAGCAGAGGTAGGTAGCAAAAGTGAAAGGCTACACAAGAACATTGATGTCCATTTATTGCAGCCAGAATGGTGAAATGCTACCAGAATAAAACTGGCAACAAGCAGGAAGATCGTATTAAAAGAAAAATATGCTTATTTCACACACCAGCAGAAATTAGAGGTGGTAAAGAGATACATTTCACATCTGAGGAAGTCTCTCAGGTAAATATTTTACTGTTATTTTTCACTCTTCAGTGGCAGCATATGCCAGAGTACTCTGGCTTGAAGCCGACACATCAGTTTGCACTCCTGTGCTCATCCTAGTTTTTTGATAGTGATTATAGGGCTCTCCCAGGATGTCCAAAGGCATAAGTTGCCCCCAGTAGTAGCAGTGGAGGTGCTGAGAGGTCCCTCAGTAGTGGGAGTGCCACTTACATTACAGCCCTCTGCAGTAGGAGCTTATGTAACAAATAGCCTCTTGTATGCTTACCATTTGAGTACTAATATAACAGAACGCCTCTAGGTAATGCTAAAGAAAGTTGTAGGTCTTGCCTCCCATATTACCTATGCTTGTTCCTAGACAGGGCTAAAAAGCAAGCTGAGGACACTCTTACTCAGTTCATAGTTCTCAGTCTGATCTTCAGACCGTCTGCTGGCTGCAAGGCAGATCTGATTTAGCTCTCATTGTTCTCCACTTCTTAGAAAGACATGAAGATGTCTCTACTCACTTGCAATTCAGGCTCAGATTTTCTGTTTTAAGAATAAGAATCTTATTGATTTTAGACAGTGAACATATCAATGAAGCCAGCATTTGCCTAAGTCCATGAGCAGCTTGATGGATAGAGATGTGTGAGGAAGTTATGAACATGTGCAGAGTCTACTCTGTAAGCACTAAAAAAACCATTAAAACTGATGGTGGTCAACCATTTATGTTAGTGCCGATGGGAAAAGGTAGTGCTGATGTACAGTTGGGTGATGTGTGGTAGATCTGCAACTACATGCTACAATTTAAGCAGTCTGAATCTTTCTATGTTAAGAACTTTGTTCCCCTTTGCTCCTTTATGTAAAGTAATTGTCAGTTACGCAGCAGGATTACTTCAGGGCATACGAGTTTAAGGATTTTATGTCTCTGGTTGACATATCCTTTCATCCTTATTTGGTGTAATGACCGCTGACATGAAAAGTGCTGCTTGAGCTAATACAGCTCCCACTGAAATCAAAGGGAGTTTTTAATACAGGGACCTTTGCTGAACAAAGACACCTTTAAGAAAAAAGGAGCAGTTTCACAAAATTTTACAAATTCCTCACCAGACAGAACTGCCGAGTATTTACTTTTGGCAAAATACCAGCTCCACCACCTCAGGATCCTATCACACAAAAAAATAATGTGGCAAATGGAAGAGAAGGGCAATGAATTCAGAATAGTTCCTCTGTGTCCATGGCCTATTGTCATGTTTATTCTAGCATAATCACACCACCATAAACGTTCAAAAAAACAAAAACACTGTCACAAATAACAGCTTTAGGCATTCAATAGGTTCAGCAGCAACCAGTGCGTAGTAGAGCCAGCCAGACAGCTGGAAACTAGTCAGGAAATAATATTTTGGTAGCTGCACGTCGTGAAAACTGCAATTTCATTTTCATTTCTATTTGTTTTCATTTTTTAGTGCTTCATTTGGTTGGCCGTTTGTTGATTTATTGGTTCAAATACCCCAAAGCATCAATGGGTGTTAAACAGAATTTCTGTAATTTTGGAAATGTACAGACTGAGACCTCATTAAATCAGTATTATCCCTTCTGAAATCATCCATGTCTACTCCCAGTTCAAATGTAGTTGAATTAGTAATTATAGAATTGTTCAGGACTAAAGAATTACAGAGTCCATGACTGCAAGCTTATTATAAACAGTAATCATGCATTTGATATTCTAAAAATGCAGAGAAACTAAATTTCTTTGTATTTCCCATACAAGAACCATTTACTAACTGAATGCATATTTGTGTGGAATTATTGCTTCTAAGTTTATCGAGTTTAGCCTTTAGCATGATAATTGAACCATACATAGTAGGGATCTAAAGAAAACGCAATATTAGCTGTATACTTTCCTGCAGCTACATGTTTTACAAAGAAAAAATATCTAAAAATCTTGATCATATCTTTCCCTCATCCTTCCATAAAGTTTGTTTGCTTTCTTCTGTTTACTTTTTTTTTTTCTTAGCCAGAGGTGCACCTATTAGCTTCCATCTCCCTTTCATTCTTGTTCTGCTTATAATTTTTCATGTTTTCAATATTAGTGATGGGTAATTTGACATGGTTAAATATCCAGAGACAACTGTGAGCTTCAAAGTTTGGAATAGGTTCTGCACTCTGATTCTTCATAAAACAGAGAGCTAGTGTGGCTAAACTTGGGAATAAAAGGTTTCATTCTGGAGATTTTAAAACATAGCTGTTTACAATTTAGAGAGCTTGAGGTTATTCTAAAAGGTTGCTCCAGTATGCACCTGAAACTAAGAAGCCAGAGAGCTACCTATGATTGTCTTCCCTGCATATCCACATATCCAGAGGCTCCTCATGTTTCAAATCGTTTTCAGAATGAGGTTTAGACCCACCATGAGGCACAACTGCTCATGACTTCATTCAGTGTGGTTCCTAAAGAAGGAAACAGTGTGCTGCTGAATCAGTCAGCATCAGTAAGTTGGTAGTTCAGGCTGAATAAATACACCACTGTAAATTTTGCTTTCATAACTTAGTACAGGGTATTTTTGTGTGAATAAAACAATTGTCTTTATGTGGCTGCCTCCTTTTCTTTTTCGTTTTTCTCTTGGGTGCTTAACTCCACATGGTGGACAGTAATTATGCATGATCTTTATCAATAATGTAGAAGCAACTTCCTATTGAAGACAGCTTAAGTATCCTAGGAGTATAAGACTGTGCAGTATAAGCACAGGTCTATGACATTCCCTGTAGTAAATAACACTCCTGAAAAAAATTCTAAAAAAAAAAAAAGTAAAAGATGAAACATTGTAAACAGATTTCAAACTTTATCTTTCCCAAAAGAATGCAAACTATAAAACTGCATTGTAAAAAATACAAAGAAATATATATAAACCTGAAGAACACTCTCCTTAAAGAATATCCTTACCCAGTAGTAGAGGATATAATGCTTGTCACATGGTGATTAAATAGTGAATTGCAAGAGAAAAAAAGTAAATAAAAATTTTATTTATTAATGTCATACTGGATATTTTGTTTTACGTGACTGAAGTTCTTTAATCTCACATTGATTTCATTCAAGTGTAAGACGAAAGCACAAACATCTTCACAATCCAGAGCTTTCTGCAGAATGTTGCACATGAAAAGAAATCCACTGATCAATTTATGGCATTAAAACTGTATCTTTATCAGCTGTGCCCTTTTGCAGGGGAGTGGGAGGTAAAAGTGTCTAAATTGTTTACTGGAAGTGTAATCCCTTTTTTCCTTTCCTCTTTGCACATTGGTAAAAGATAATTTCTTATTCATTCGGTTATGAATGGTAACCGATTTTTGTATTTGTAAATTATCCATAGCTTACGATCTTATAAGCATTTGACATCAAAAATTCATTAGTGAAACCCTGTGCTCAGTTACTGAAATCATGTAATATTGTTTCTGGTCTCTACATACATGTGGAAGGCAGAAGAGCAATGTATCAAACAACTTGGCATTTCTTAGAAGGAATACAAATACAGAACAGAAGATATTCAGCAGAAGAATGGTACAGCCTCGCCATAATTCTGAGTACCCGTTTTTCACAAGGAAATAGTGTTAAATAGTGTTAAATAGTGCCTGCTCTAGGTGACCCTGCTTCGGCAGGGGGGTTGGACTAGATGACCCACAGAGGTCGCTTCCAACCCCAAACATTCTGTCATTCTCTGAAATGTGCTGTGTGTACACAAACCTATTCAGATAGCAGTGTCATTTCTTCCAGTGTTACACAGATGTGAAGACTTAGGACGCATTTTTAAGGGCTTTCATAATAATTTTCCTCATCACATTTAAACTTACTCTTTTCATTGCTTTGTAGTTTACGTCTTCCCTAACACATACATAACACATACGGCCTTCTGCTATCCCCTCGGTTTCCTGTCTTTCTGCTTCACTCTCTCTCCTGTTCTCCATTGTGAAAGCAATGAGGTCAACAGCCTTCTTTTCTACCAGTACCCATTTGACAAGACATCAAAAATGTCTGCAGAGCTGCAGGAACACACAGATCCCACTTTCAATTCCCTACCGGAAATGAAATAGAAAAAAATGCCTTTCTATGTTCTAGGAAGGAGGTGGTACAGGTAAATATAACTTAGCAACAGATTCAGATTCATCTTGAAGCCTTTGAGGAGTACAGGTGGGTTCTCAAGCGATGTGAGAAAAAGCAATTTGTAGGGGGGAGCCTTAGGAAATGGTTGGTGGAAATAGTGCCTATCTGGCATTCCATAAAAAGTATCCAAGGGATTAAAAGAATTATCCGATTTGGGTAGGCACTAGGAACCCTCAACTCTCTCAAGTTCAGCCTGCCATTTCATGGCACTGCAGCACTTACCTCTCCCAAAAACACCCAAGCGAAGAAGGTGGGAGGGAAGGGATGGGAAAGGAAGGAAAGAATCTTTCTGTGGAATATTGCAGTGAGTGAAAAGAAAGCAGAGAAAGCAGAAGATGAGTCTCCTTCAAGCAAATATACACTTAAATGCTGGTGAAGTACTGGCTTTTTGAAATAATCAAGAAAACTCCCGTTGACTTTGATATAGCAAAGGGTTAGCAAAAACAGTTCCCAGTTTTATCAGCAACAAAAGTTTGAACTCCTCAGAGGCACACATTGTAGCTGTTTGTCTCTACAAAACAAAGATGGAAGCTGACTGTGAAACATGAAAAAAACACTCATTAGTGTATAAGATTTCTGTTCATTTTATGTTGAATCAGCTGTTCTAAATATTATGCTCTGAGTGCAGAGTCTCTCACTTTTCCATCTGAGGCCTGATATATCTTTATCTGAGAAATGAAGAAAGTAGGTTCACTTGTGTTAGCTACAGTAAGCAAACCCTAAGTACTGTATTACACATTTATTTTATGGCTGATTTAAAGTACACATCTCCTCCTAATTTCACTTGTGAATAAAGGTAAAAAGACATTTAAAAGCCATCGAGGCACTCAGAGTTACATGAAGAAATGTAACCTCAACTTTTCTTTAAATGTACATCATGCGTAAGGAGATAGTAAACACATAAAAAGACACATTCTTAAAACTCAGATCACTAATAAATATTGTTATAAGTATATATTTAGACAAGAAAAGAAACAGTTATAATTCCCGTACAGTACTTACCCATTTTAACATTATCACATGGTTGTACAAACAGGATTATAACAAGCAAAAGAAAGCACTTTATTTAATGAATAAATAATCAAAAGCATTGGTGAGGGTAGTCTTAAGAATATGCTGCTTCATACAGTTTAAAGTACATCAAACAACAAAATCCATAGTCCCAAAATTCCATTAAATAATATTGAGTAATTATGTGATTGATAATATTTAGGTATATATATATAATCTATATATATATATGTATATAATCATATCATTATGAGTAATTCAGGTATCTATTTACATGCCATGCAATATTAGAATGTGTTGCAATACCTAGGCACAACAGGCAGACTGAAGAATGGGCGTGGTAAAAAAAAAACAAAACCAAACTTATTTTTGAATATGAGGGACATTACTTTCCTTCAGTTCCTTCTCTTCGTAATATACAGTGAGAATATGAGATCCTTTCTGGTAGTTAAAGACATACTTTTACTATTGTACAATTAGGTAGCAGTATAAACTTAAAGCTCTAACTACAGCCATGAGATGCTGCAGTTGGCGAAAGCATTCTTGCTTCAGAACTTGGCATATGACACATGTCTGTGATCTTTCTCTCATCGTGGACAGAGTCCTGTGAAATGCTGAGCTTCTTCTACAAGTGGATGCTTACTGCTGTGTGCTAAAGAAATTAAATGCACTCAGCATCTCAAAAGAGCTGCAGAGTATTGGGCAGGATGAGGATACATATCAGCATGTAAGTTCTATTACTGTCCAGTGACGTGACGTGTCTGTATCAATTAAAAAGAAAAAAGAGCTTCTAATTCTGCATTTATTAGCATTAATTTCAGTTTGTAAATAAACTACTTTGTGTTTTAACAACCTGGAAATTACAAATTTGCTTCTCCTCTAGCATTTGCTCATCCACTGTATGCTAGAGGTCTTGCTATTTCTGTTATTAACTATGGGACAAGTCCTGATACTGTGCTTCGTGAGAGGTTCAACAAAGCCTGAAGGATCAGAATCTGGCCCTGTGTGTTACGAGCTTACTATGCTCAATTGGTTGAACATAAAGTATAAAATCTCACATGAAAAGCAGTTTATAATAGAAGCAACTGTCTAATATAAGATATTATATTTCAGAGAAGCTAAACTGGAAAAAATCAATCCACTTGGGTAATGTGTGACAAAAAGGATATCTTGTAATTTTACAAGGAAACATCTACCAATGAGAGGTTTTTTTAGAACAAGAGGAAAAGTCAAAGGTGGTTTTGGATTATGGGGTAATTATTTTTGATGGATGTGTCCACTAAGGTGATCAGCAGTGAAAGTTAATAAAACTAATATTAATTAGGTTAGAGCTTAACTGTTCATGATATACTGAGCTGATTCACATTTCTGGGTGATATTGTATCATGTTTTCTGTATACTAAAATGCCTCGCTCTGTGCTAGAATTGGTTTCATCACAGCAGCAAGGGCTGCAAGCACATAAATTAAATAAAGTTGAGACTTTGAAACACCGTTCTGCTGAAGAAGTCTATTAAACAGGAAATAATTGAGCATTCAGAGATAATGCTGCGAGTACCCAGTTGCTTTCGCTGTCTGAATTGGCACATCATGCGAGCACACGTGCTGTAGAGAACTCTCATGGCAAGGATACATGCCATAAGAAAGTTTTATCAGCTGAACCAGGTAAATATTTTGTGGTCACGGGAAATCAGTCATCACAGACTACTGCTGTGCTCTCATTCCAGTAGGAATACTTTTGTAACTTATTTGGAGGTATCAGATGCTACTGCCTCAGGCTATTAGACCCTACACCTATGCCTTTTGTCACGTCATGAGTCCCATGGATCCCCTGACATCTCCTATAGCCATGCCCTGGAATTCCCACTGTGTCCTTCTCTTTTGTTAAAGCCACTAGTGCCTCCCTTTGATCAAAATAACCCAAGATTAAAATTCTGATTGATGCTGTGATCCTCTTTTCCCTATTTCTTTGCTTTCTCATGTCAGCTACATCAGTCTTTATCACTTCTGTTCTTTCCTCCCTCACAGATATGCATCTCCTGCTTTTATGCCTTTTATGTATCCAGAGCTTCCTGAGTTTCTCTGAATTTAGTCTACTTCACGCTCAAGTCCATAGGATTCTTTCTGATCATGATTCCTATCAATAACATGCTAAAAGGTAATAATCACATAAAACAAGTAATGTGAATATCATTTTCTTCATAACTATTTGTTAAAATTGTTGTGTATTTCTGCATCCTCCTTAATTCTGCTCTGTGTATTTCTTTGCCTTCAGACAGTTCCTTGGGAAAGAGGACTTGACTGCCCTATCCTTAGTAATAGTAGGCACAGCTTAGGGTTCAGTAGGACTAAATAACTATATCTATGCATGCTTTTCATCTTCTATTTGGATAAAGGGCTTTGATCAGTAACAGTAAATATAAAGGACCATTGAAGAAACCTTTGGTTTATCTTTTTAGGAGTCCTTCAAATGTGTGCATTAAGAAAGAAAGAAATAAAGGGCACCCAATCTTCCTAGCTGAAGGAAAAAGGCTAGAACTGGCATCAGAGAGGCATCTGTATCATGCCTGGCTACCAATAATTTTAAGTAATATTTATCCTCAAATCTAGTAAACTTGAATAGTCACCAATATTCGACTGCCTTTTCATTATGTGCAGTAGGATTTTAAAACTTTTTTTTAAAGCTCCCCATCTGACATATCACTGAATTCCTGTCAGGATTTAACCATTTTTTATTTTTTTTTTTTTTTTTTTTTCCCTTGATTTATGAGTTTTAGGCAGCAGTAGTCGTGTTGCTCATTAAGCAAAACAAATGGTTGTGAATGAACAGGCAGTTACTGAATACATGTTTAGGGCCAAATCCAGATCCTTCCTTCCTTCCTTCCTTCCTTCCTTCCTTCCTTCCTTCCCTCCTTCCTTCCTTCCTTCCTTCCTGCCCTTCTTTCTTAATGCTTCAAAATATAGAATTCTCCCATAGTTATCAGTCACTTATTTTTTTTGTCTAACAGGTTTGCCTTTTTTTTAATTAGCATGATTCTGTTTTATCCCAATGAGACAGAAGGATGGGCCTAAAAGCTACTTTTTGCAAGTGTATGCAATTTTGTTTAATTATATTCTGTATAGCATATAGAATCCATCCTTCTATATTTCCTTTGCATTAAGTTATGCAGATATCAAATTCAATTCTGATAGCTGAAGAAGGGAAAGGAGACAAAGGAAAGAATATATTCAGGTGAAAATGAAAAAGGATGGAAAAAGTTTGAAGCAGAGAAGCCAGAACAGTGGCTGGCAAGCAGCAGGAACCAGAAAAATGAATTATCTTCCAGCAGGGAGAATGAATTTCTTTCATAATTCCAAGATGGGGTTGAATTTAGCCCTTAAGAGAAGAAGCTGATAGTAGCAAAATGCACAGACTAAGTTGGCAAGTAGATGTTGGCTTATATTGCTTTAAGTCTTGCGGTAAGTCTTTCCCATTTTGATTTCTCCATCACTTCCATCCTTAGCATGACGAGAGAACATTTCTCCAAATATGTGTGAATCACTGAACTAATAACAAAGCAAGATCCAGTCTAGTATCTGTATATGCAAAAATAGTATATAATTTGATGCTGAAAAAATTGGTGAAAATCCCATGGGACAAACCTTTGTTGAAAGACTGAGAAAGCAGCAAAATCCAGACCCAACTGAGTTTTGTTGACGTGATCAGATTCAGGATTTCACCAGATTCAACAGCTACACTATGTCTATACTAGAAAATCAAACCTGTCAGGACCTTTTTTTTTATTTTGTTACTATGGCCAGTCTACATGGCACAGTCCCCATCTATGTTAGTAAACTCACCATCCGTCAGAACAAGACAACTTTGAATGCTTAGGCTTGGCTGAGTGTTTATATATA
>Ga0181612_151653_pt1 | contig 21227 bp, 15 predicted proteins | sample HoacroProtozoa21_FD_119630 | JGI IMG/M metagenome (GOLD analysis project Ga0181612, IMG submission 119630) | Hoatzin crop microbial communities from Cojedes, Venezuel. Combined Assembly of Gp0051906, Gp0051904, Gp0051908
TCCATGGTTGATGGTGTATTAACATTCTCATTCAGCCATGAAGGCAGTGGGGGCCACACAACAGTTGCGTGGGTGTGGTAAGAGGAAAGACTGGTCTCTGAGGTAGAAAATGTTATTTTTCAGAAGCCAGATCTAAATTCAAAGGTCAGAGTCATAACTCTAGACTATTAAGCAATTATTTTTCTACTTTTTTGGAATAAGCTAGAAATTCAGCTGGCATACCTCAGCTGAAATCAATGCAACAACATTGATTTATGCAAACTGAGGACCTGGGTTAGAGTTAAATATCTGAATTTTAGTGAATGATGGACTCTTTACTAGGAACATAAATTACAGTCTATCTGGATGAGATCAGTGGGAAAGGTTGACAGTGGAAGAGAATCACCCGTAATACTGTAAGAGTAATACTTTTCGAACTAAACTGTTTCTATCTGGAAGGCCAGAACTGCCTGAAATGAAAATTATTTTGAGACATTTAAATTGCTGAGCTGCTAGTGAGTTCCCTGGCTGTAGCACAACATTTTTGTTAGTACAACAACAAGTGTGATACGTCCATGGTATGCATCAATGCAGGTTCATTGGCAAGAGTATAGTGTTGAGGCAAAGCCAGTCTGAGGCACAGCCTCTGCAGGACCATACATGGGACTTTCAGGATATGAGGGGGGGTTGTGAGTATGCCAAACACCTTGCTTTCGTCGGTAATAAAAATAAGCTTGAGGTTTTGTGATCAAGAAGAAAAAAAAAAAGAGATGCGACTCAACCCAACCGAAGCAACCACATTTATCTGAGCCTGGAGAGAACAGGAAGCAATAACGCAGAGTGGGATGTTACCTCCAAGACCCTGTTCTCTGAATCATCTCAGTATTGCCCTAGCAGAGGACTCCATGATAGAAGAGTGATAAACAGCTCTGGTATATCACCATTTCTGGGATAAGTACTATCCTACAGCCATTCCTTAGGGACAAAAGGGAGAATGCAAAAAGAACCTTCTATGTTAATTTCCAGGTATGTGGAACTCGTAACTATTGCATCAAGTCAATAGTTATGTATCCATACTCTGTCTAGAAAAATTCTATACTCTTCGGCATAGCTGATCAATCTGGGAGAAGCCAGAGCTGTGGGTAACTCAATGTGAAAAAGTTCTTACTATGACTATGGAAAATGCAATGCGAAGCTAATGTCCCTCTTGCAAGGCAGTTTTGAAGTGCAGGCAGAAAACATTGCATGGTTGGGAACCTGTTCTCCATGGGTTATGAGAGACCTATTGAAAGGTGAAAGCTGTTTCCCGGCAGAGATGGAAAACATTGCACGTTCCTCACATCAGCGGAGGAGCTATATGATTCTTTATGACCTTGACTCAGAAACACTGAAGCACTAAGAAACACTAAGAATAAGTCGGTGTTCGGATTTGGCCAAGGTCATGGCATGGGGGAAGGGAAGAAATGACAAGTTATTATCTCTACAGCAGTCTGTACATAACAGTTTTTACCATCAAGAGAGGAATTTGCTTTCAAACTAGAGGCCAATGCTTCAAGAAGAAGCTGAGTCAAAGGAAGCACAGAAGTTTCTCATGTTTGATGCAGCTGCTGAGTTCCAGAGAGGAAGAAGAACTGGATTACTTCAAAGTACTTGAAACACCCTGCAGGGATTTTCATTTTGTATTGAGATTCTCTGAAAGATCAATATTTAATGGAATAGTACTGCAACCCTCAATTTATTGCACACTATATCACACTATATTGGATCTTACTGTTGCATTACTACAATCAATTAAAATAAGCAGCTATATTTTATTGGGTTTAGAAACAATAAAATATTTTTAACTATAAGCCAGCTTTTTCCTCAAGCCTCTTCAAATGACACAACTGTGATCAGAAAACCTGGATTTAGATGCAGAGGAATATAAGCCTTGCCCTTCGCTAACATTTCTTTTAATTCCATGACATTTTAAATGTCTTTTCTGTGAAAGACGGAGCATAGAAATGCATTATTACATTGTGCTCGAGACCAGATTTATTTCTTCTAATTTGGGATGACTGTGAAGTTCACTCGAGTGGTTTCTTCATTTCTGTGTAACATATGCAGAAACACACAAGAAAGAAACCTCTATATACTCTTACATGTGTAGAAGTATCTGAAATACGTAGGCTTGCATGTAAGCAGGTGTAGCAATGTCCAAAAAAGGTGCTAATCCAATATAACCGTTACAAAGTGATACATCCACCTCTAACAAAATCAGCAAGTGGAAAAGTTATGTTGTGCCAGGGACCTTAACAGAGCCACACAGTATACAATACATGTTTTCTTAGACCTGGAAGATAAAATGAATTTTTGAGTAACCTCTAATTTAATCCATATTTGAACGACCTCTGTAACTAGTTCTAACCAAGAGTGCAGACATATATCTACATATGGCATTAGGATTTTATTTTCTGTGCCACGTTTAGTTAACCTTTTTCAAGCTCATCTACTCTGTAGTGGTTCCTACAACAGAGCTAAATTACAGCAATCTGGGATCTACAATTCAAACTATTGGTTGTTTCTTAACTTCCGTATCATAATTAAGGGTGGCTTTACAGTTTCCTCTTTTCTTCTGTGTTGTTAAAGAAAATGCTTCCTTTTCATTTTTTTTGTAGTTTCATTTTTTGCACAAAAAAAGGAAAGAAAAAAACAAAACTACTTATAATTGCAGCTCTGCAAACTCCACACAATTGCAGCAGGTTTTCACATTTTCTGGGCTTCCTCCCCTTCCCATTTCCCCAGCCGACAAAAGCCTCTCTCCAGCGATGCTGCCCCCCTGACACCGCAAACATCCCTTGCTTCCAGCTCTGTTCTACCAAAAGCCCTGCACCCTGTCACTGGGTCTACCCCACTAACTATCCACCACAAACCACAAGAGAGATTCTGGGGATTAAAACAGCTTATGTACACTTTCATTCAATCCCTCCCAAAACTACGAGTAGAAATCGAGAGGGTCTGCAAGGGATTGCTCGCAGCTGGTCTGCTGGTTGCCTACAGATTCCATGTGTGCAGAAGCTCCAGGAAAGCAAACTGATACTTGGGTAACAAAGCTGCTGGGGCAGCAAGGGAACTTCCTTGCCTCCTGTACAGCAAGGCAAAGGCCACAATCATCTCTGAGTCACCAGGAGGATGCAAAGACCCGTGAAGCAGTGTTTTGCACTTTGACTCCAGTCTCAGTTATCTTCATGCCTCATCGTTAATGCCTAGTTCATGTCACAAGCTATTTAAGACTGCAAGCAAAGTGTCTTTCCCTCTTGTATGTAAAGAAACACTTTCATTACCAGAGCTTTTAGGGTTCCTTCCATTCATGTGGTGTCCTATGGCCTCACTTTTAAGGACACAAGTTACCAGTAAGCAAGAAAGAGAGACGTTAGGAAGGAAAACATAAGGCTGACTGTAGCCTGTAAGTTTATTTGCTGCACAGTGCATGCTGCCGTCCCAAGTTCCACCTCCGCCTGTCCCATCAATCATTCCTTTTGTTCACATGGTGAAGGAGATATTTTTTTAATGTGTGAATGATGCCCAGTCCTCAGGCTTGTGCAATGCCTGCTGAGCTGAACGGATGAAAACAACATTATTTTGTAGTGAGAATGTTCTGTGCCATGTTCAACAATGAATTTATCAGAAAGGCAATTTTTCCTCCACACCTGGGAATGGCTGCATTTCCACTAATGGTGGTGCACCTCTTATCAGTTTCTTTCACACTCAAGAACACCATAATTCTGACCTGGCCAATTTTTATCCCAGGGGAAAAGAAAAGCCTTTAAAAATTCCTGGCTGATTCCCTGTCACAAAGCAGAAAAGCCTGCAATTGTAGCACATTCTCTATCAGAGTCCCTCAGAAGGAAAGGCAACATTTCATTCTTTCAGCATCTGCTTTCTCTCCATGAATTAATTTAAAGAGCATGTTGCGCATGGGTTTCCAGTGGCTGAGCCAGGCTTTGGTCATTCTGAAATCTAGTTTGCCATTACTGCTGTAAGAGTCTTGGCCTCACACACCAGCAGTGGGCCACACCGATGCACAGAATGAGCAAGACCCTGCTGTGTCCAGCATGCGATGCCTTGACATTACTTCCTCGCTTGTTATCTAGGTTTTAAATAGTCTGCTGGATTACTCAAAAGGCTTTCTTTCTTTAGGAGCTCTATGACATGAGGTCATCCTGTTCAGCTTAAGAGCTGGCTGGTTTGTTTGGGTACTAAAATACAAGTTATTCTGGTGCAATAGAAGAATCTATCAAATGCTAGAGGTGTTCAATGTAAAATATGAACACATACACTCAAGTTGGAGATATTAAGTCCCAAAATCAACTTGTTTTCTTGCAGCCAGTGTTTATTTGCTGAAAAAAGATGCAGCCAATCTCATCTCGGGGGCCTATTTTGGAAGTTCACCCTGTGGGTCAGGGCTCTGCTTTGAACACAGTGCCCATGCACATGAACAAAAACAAGCAAGCGCTCCTGCAAGTACGCCAGCGTGCTCTGCCCCCACTTCCCATATGGCAGTGCTCGGTTGCGCTAAGCAGCAGGCTGTGAGTAGGAGGCAGCTTTAGGCTGCTTGGCCAGCGCACGCTGCTCCATCAATTGTTCTTCATCCTCCCCAAAAGAATGGCAGTGGGCCAGATGGAAGCATGCTCTGGGACAGAGCTGGCTTCTCGACATGGGAGGACTGCTCCGAGTACAACATTTATTTCTGTTTGAAAAATTTGTCATACTATATAATTAGGACTACATCTATTTAACAGTGAAAATTAACCTAAATATAGGCAGACATGATTTATTGGGGGGCATATTGACATATGGAGAAAAAGTTGGCAAAGAATTGTGCTTTTGGCTCAGATGCTTAAAAAGAGATAAGGTCGCCCTCTGACCATCCTCTAAACAGGCCTTTATCAAGTATCTGATATTCTCATGCTTGAAGGTTATTCTGCTGTTCATATTTATTATTCCTCATTTTGTAAAGAATAAATGTCTTTGCTTAAAAATGAAACAATTAAATATTCTAAATAGGGTTTGAAGTGTATACCTCATTGATATGAACTGCTGTTCCTGTTGTACGTTACTCATACCCACTAACTTCAGGCACTTAGCATAAGAGTATAGCTCTCCATATAATCAGTGGATACAGGTAAATGTCTCGAGAGTGTGATTCAGATCACTTAATTTAGGGAATAATTGCGTACCACTCATTAGGAACCTGCAGACTCTGGGCTTGAATAAAGCATTCAAATTTTGGTCTGTTAATCAAGAGAATGCAAGAAAGAAATGTCCTTGACTATGGAAGCTTCCAGTGTCAAGACCTTCAGTACAGGAAACAAGACATGTAAGAAAATGAGTAGGATCTATATCTTCATACATGCTAACAGTACAATAGGTTACAAAAAAGGTAAATGTATTATTTTACAGGAAAAACATTTTTTTAAAAAAGGAGAAAGAAACTCAGGAAGCATGCAAAGCAATCTTCATAAACATGTTATTTTCACATTCTTAAGAAGTTTTATGCACCCTGCACGGTGCTTTTTGAGGCAGGTGAAAAAGCAGGATGATTGGTCAAGCCTGAGGTTGAATTAATGTACAAACGGGACTCAGTCAATCCATTTTGACTGCCACAGCATAGTTCCTGGGCTTGTTTTCTAAGAAAGACTTGTCTCCACTGTTCCTGACTAATTTTCTGCACTGTAATGGCTCTGCAGCACATACTGTCTTTCTGAGTGCGCATTAGGATGTTTCATTGCATTGTGGATAAGCCACGATGTGCATTAACATCAGCATGGGCTGAAGATGCCAACAAATGGGAGGTGGCATGCTGAGACCAAGACAGGTAGCATCGTGGCATAGATACACTCACTATTCTCTAGGCATTCAACTGGGAAAACAATCACATGAGCAAACATTGCAGAAGAAAAGACCACTGCCAGCAAGAGAGTTCCTGTCCCTCAAAAAGATCCTCTTGGATTATTTCTAGCAGTAAAGTCTTGGGTTCCTCTGAGTGAAATCCAGGCTCTCGGGATGTCAGTGCGGATTTTACTGACTTCATTCTGGCTATCGTTCTCATGCTGCCAGGTCAACACATACTACTTGGAAATATTTTGGGGCGCATAACATTAAAAAACTTGTTTCTTCAGTATTTTGTCTCCATGAAGGCAAGGGTCTTTACTGTTCAACAGCTAAAGTCACAGAGTGAAATGGTCTAAGAAAACCATTCTCTGCTGAACTTCGGTTAGGTGCAATTGCAGCTCTCAATATCATACTACTTTACAACACCCGGTATTTCACTGCTATTAATACACGAACTATTACCAGAATTTTCTGATTAAGTTAGTACACAGCCTGAGTGTAAAAGGCAGGCCTAGGTAAAGGAAAAACAAACATGCAGAGAAGTCAGGTGGCTGGCTGAAGGCCAAAGTAAGTCAGTAGCAAAGCCAAGAATATACGCCTCATACTCCAGGGTGTAGTACACATACCTGATCCCAAATCTCCTATTTCACCTAACAGACACATTAAATGTAAGCCAAAAATCTTTCACTAGTGATAATGCTTCAGCGTGATGCAATGAGGAAGGATGGAGCTATTCAATCTCCTTCTCCACAAATGCTTTGTGACCTAATAAAATGTTCAGACCACCACAACAAGTATTCTCCAAGCATTAGGGCTAAATTTTAGTAATTTTTCAGTGCCATTGTTCATGACTGGAATGATTAGGTCTATTCCTTTCCTCAGCCTGCAGGCTGAGCTTAAGCAATAATTTTTTTTTACCAATGCATTAAGTTCAGATCCAATAAATCAGCAGCTATTACAGTGTCTCTGGACCTGGGTGTCTGGGGGCTTTCTTTTTTCCTGAAGAAAAAAGTACTGGGAGCCACCAGGGGCATGGCAGAGACTGGAAAGTTACAAAGATGAAAACTGTGATGGGAAGATCTCATGAAAACACTGGTGCTAGTTGTCATTCCGTTACACCAACAGAAATCTGGAGTAAGACCACTTAAAAGAGTTTGGCATGGAGCACTAAGAACTTCAAGCGTGGGCACTATACTGAGACAATGTGAGAGCCCAAAGCAAGTTTCACGAGGTACCAATCATTTTAGCAACACTTAGAAACGAAGACATTAAAAATACATACTGCTTTCATCTACTTTTGATATGGTGACATTTATACAAAAAGGAAATAAAATTAGCAAGTTATTGGTTCTGTGCCTATCAATTTTAAACTTGAGCTTTCTAGTACAGTTTGACTTAATATTTTAACTACACAAAGAATGACAATCTCTTTTCTTTTGCCCTCCTCTAGCCTCCCCCCAAATATATATCCAACTGAAAAAATACCCAATCAATTTAGTTCAGCCTCTTGATGTGTGTACCAAAGCTACTACATACAAATCTCAGCTGAGGTGCCAGAGCTGTCAGAAGACTATATGTATCAGAGCTTTAGACTAGCTGCGTCCAAGTAGCAAAATAAACCTACCGCAAGTGACAATCCAGAACAGTCATGAGACACAACATAGACAAGGAGGACATAGAAGGAAGAAATAAAAATTGAAACATCCACACACAAACATTATTAAAAACCATGGAGAAATGACCTTATTACAGTAGTACAGTCATTAACAATCTGCCTCCCTTAGAAGTAATCTAATCCTCCCAGTGGCCCGTGCTGGAGTTGTATACTCAACTTGAAAGGGTAAGCATTGCCTGCAATGGAAATGAGTTTCAAGACTGAAAACCTGATCTTATATTCAACTTATCTCCCACTTTACCTCAACTACATTTGCTCCTAATCTATACTATTTCATAAACAGTTTCTCATTTGAAGTTGCGTTCAGGAAAGTGGACATTTTGAAGCACAAATGTTCTAACAGAGACCGAAATTTTCTTCTGCTTTCTGTAATATCTAGCTGTCACGAGTGACTATTGAGCTGACTGATCTCTGTGTCAAAAGGATCTTTAACTATGTCAAGCTATATGGCTCTGTGATGATTTGGTATGGAAGTGGAGGTCAGCATGTGTACATCTAGGTTGGAAGTTCTCTTTGACAAACAAAACGAGACTAATATGGAAATTATATTTCCAGAAGCCGATACTTTCAATTTACCAAATGCTACTCCCTTTCCAGCTTTGTGCGCCTAGGGAACGAGGATCTTGCAAGATGCCAAGTGCCTATCAGCTGCTATTATGCACTTTCAGCTGAAGGCAGAAGGTAATTAGCACTTGCAGGTTCAGGCCTAACAATGACTGAACTAAGCTTTTTGTTTTTTTGACAACATTTCAGATCTTTGGTACTGTACATTGCCCTTTATTATATTAGATTTACGTCTTCATCTTCAATTATGTTTTTTTTAATGTTAAAAATTGCTTTTAAAGAGCTAAAAGGCATTCTTGTTTTTCCCCTTTCTATTTTATGCCAGAGCCTCTAAAGTGCTTCAGTTCTCTTAGCTGAAATATTCTGCATTTATGACTGCATTGAGTTCAGCTAGGTATATTAAAATTTGCATGGATAATTCAAGATTAAACTGTTAGAATAAACAATCAGTCATACAAAAAAAAAGACAAGTAAAATTTCACAAATTAGGAATTAAGTTGGTAAAAGTTATTGAATGCCAAGGACTTAAAATCTGTACACTCTCAGTCTGCTAGGTATGAAATTAAGGGGCTAATTTAAACAGCCTGTTTTTGAAATCCCAGACAGGAAAGAGGAAGCTTGGCTGGAGAGTTGGTGATGCACCCACTCATTAAAGGTCTGACATTTACATCAACTGAGAATCTACCCTCCTTAGGTTTAATCGTGCAAAACAAAACATATTCATTAAATTACAAAGTATTTGGGCAAAAGCTTGTTTAAATAACTATGCGGGATTTTTTAATGGAATCATTTAAAAATACCTATCTGTGCAACATTTCAAAGTTTGAGCTCTCTGTAGACGAGAGACACGATTCAGCTTTTTATCAAATTTTTCCATGAAAAAGATAGAAATTAAACTAAATATTAATCACATAATGTAATTTTGCATTTAAAATATGTATTTTCCAAGAATCCATGGTCATTTTTCCAGGTCCTAATGAACATAATTAAAACCACCTAATAGTATATTGTAAATACAACAATGGCCTTACATGCTATGGAACAAATTCCACATACATATCAATCAACAAATTGCACATTATTTGTCCTACAACAAAGTACTAGATTTTTTATCTTTGGTAGAACATAACAAAAAACATCTCAAGGAATTTTTCCACAAGCATAATCAAACAGTTCTTCCAAATTATTCTTGGCTCAATGGGAGAAGTTGGCTAACAGTAGCCCAGGGTAACCCAACGACTGATGACCTGGTTTTCCACGCACTGCTGAGGCAGAAATATCTCACAATTACTTAATATTAATAGCCCAGAATAAAGTCTATGAATCAGAGAATCTACAAATGCTAAATCGAAGTGCTTAAAGAAAAGGGGTTTGTTTCACATTCATCATACAAAGAAAACAAAATCAGCATAAAATCTTTCCAAGGGAGAACTCAAAATTTCTGCTCTGTTGACTTTTGAGCTCGGCCTCACTAATCTTCCTAACCTTGGAATAGCTGCATCAACATTAGTGATTTTGTGTACTGATGAGTTGTTTTCAGGTGTGAATTTATCTTGTGTCAGTGTCACACACTCCAGTACACCAGCATGGCACATGAAGCATCTTCTCTCCAAGAGGACGCAAGGTTGAATCTGCACACCAGGGCACTATCTAAAATGCTCTACTTGCAATGTGTATGCAAGGGTCTCCAGCTGTTTTTTTGTGCCTGTGCAGGGCTCTGTTAGTTGCAGTAAGGCAATCTGGGACGGCTGGAGAGAAATCACTTGTTCTGGACTGCTCCATGGGCCTCAGCTACTGTGGTCTAGGCTTCTATTCTTGGATCTTGCTCCCGATAGCTGGCCCTAGTCCACAGGTTCCCAGCTTTGGCTTGCACTTCTAATAAACCTGCCTTCAGCCCAGCTTTCTTCTACACTAAATCCCAACTTGTGGAAGGAACTGCTCATTCCTGACTAAACTTTTTACTCTCTCTTTGGCTGGAAAAGCGCTTCTGGACTGCTCTGGCTCAACCTTACCAGGGGTCTTGGGAGCACAGACTTGACCATGCAATATTTTTACAGTTATTGGTTCCTACTGAAGAGGTTTTGCAAAGCAATTCTCTAAGTCTCTTCAGTACTTTCTGTTCAAATAATACAGCCGTTTGTCTTCTTAGATTAGGAAATCTGGCAGTGCACATGGATACTTCACATTTATTTCCTCATTCTTCTATTTACTTTCAACTGTTTGCTCCAGGAAGGACAACAATAAAACTCTGTTAAAAAACCCTTTATTTTCTTTCAGGAACATATCAGTCAAGTCTGTGGCCCTGAGGATTAGATCCTGCAACCTTCTGCTTCTCTTGTATAAAGCAGATCTGAAGGGCAAGTTTTTCTGCCCTTATGAAAATGATGCTGCTCAAAGGGCATTATGCTATTCTTTTCCCCCAAAGTTACTCAGCTGACTTACAGTTACTCGTATGGCCTCTTACCTTTAATCTCCTCCTCTCTTGTACAAAATGAATTCTCCCAACATCATTGTGCTGAATGTCCCTGTGCTCTGCCTTTCTTGTTCTCCTTTGTTTCTGTGCTTCCCATTTTTGATTTTCTCTGCTGAACTTTTGCTTTCGTGTAAAAAGTGATTTAGAGTTCAGAGCTACTTTTGCTTATCATGTAAGGTCAGAAATACTGCTAGAAAGATATACAAACAGTTTACTAGGACCTGGCCAAAGTCTTGAAAAAGGACAGTGAAAATTGCTCGCATTTGCTTCGTTTTTGGGATAACCAAGATACTGTCAATAAACTTGTCCCTTCCACATGAGTCATTATAAGCCTGCTTATTTTTTTTTAGCAGAGCAGGAAAATTGGCTGACTGCTTTATCAGTGATACCACACCCAGATTCAACTTTTGTGATACCACTGAGAAGATGCTGCCAACCAGTTCCTTCTTCACAGAGCCGCTATCGAGGCAACAAGCAGATTTTTTTGTAGATACATCAAACAGAAACCTTCACATGCAACTCAAGTGTTCAAGAAAAGGAGAGGTACTTTACCTGGTCTTTCATAGTTTTCCCTAAATCTTTAACATCTTTCATGTTAATAGCATTCTTCCCTCCCTTCTCCTTTCCCTTCTTCTTGTTCTTCTTTTTGAACAAACATTTCTTACAGAGACAAAAGCAGCAGGTGAGGATTAACAGGACTGCAACTATGGCTATGGCTATTAAGGCCCAAGGTGGCACTGAAAGAGAAAATGAAACACACACAAAAAGAAGGTGGCAAACTGTTAGTAGGATTAAGCTTAGAAACAAGCACATTTCTCCCAAAGCTAAGCCTATTTCAATGAAAATGACTTGCAGAAATAGCTGAAATCCTTTCTAAAATATCCTTCACCATTTGCGTATTTCTCCCAACTAAGCATTTGCATACACAATGCCAATTCAACACATCTATCTATTTACATGCCTGGTGACACATACCAAACGCACTTGCAGCTATTTTGATTAATCAACCATCTGAAAACAATATGTCCTAAATATTTACACTGTGCAAATCTGTAAAATGCTTGGCACATATAGGCAATTACTTGCTTCTTTCTTTAATCATCTCCTCAACCCACCTGGCATTGTGGCTGAATCAGGAGGAATTGACTGGGAATCTCCCTTTTCCGGCACGGTGTCCGATCCAAGCAGTCAGTTTCAATGAACAGCCCTTCTCTGCCCACCGCTGTACTTGACAGACTCAGGGACTCCTCGCAACACATGCAGGTGAAAGTCACCAGTAAAGACTGACCAAGGACAAAGGACTGTCCAACCCAGGGGCATTTGCCCTATACATCGTCATGTCCTAAGACTAGCAAAGTTTCAGTACATAGCTATATTCTCACCTATACTTTCCTATAAAGAAAAGTGGATGTTTTGTTTATTCATTCAGCTGAAGCATGAATAAATAACACAGAACACTTACTATGATAAAACGGTCTTGTTAAAGATCACAATTCTTGGAAAAAAAGTTATTAAGATGACACTTAAACACAAGTACTCCAGAAGGGAATTATCTTCATGCGAATCTGCTTTAATGACCACTGACTACCACATTTAACCAGAACACCTGACAAAACTTTAAATCTTGTAAACTGTCATTTTCTAAAAAGCTCAAAATGCACTCAGTCTATCAGGTCTGCAAGATATTCTCTCAGTGCACTACCTAAAGCTCTCTAATATGATAGAGAGCAAAACCAAAGAGTGAATCAAATTTGACATGTTGACGTCAGTGAATCACAAAAGGGAACAGACAGTATAAATAAAGAACATTAATTGCTTAAAGGAGCTAAGCAGAGTGTGAAGCATGGTCACAGGAACTTCCACTACAAAAAATCCACTCAGGAAGAGGTCAAAGCACTTGCACCTTCCTTACTTTTAATTTAATGACCATATTTCTAACTTTTATTCAAATGTCCTTGGTGACTGATATAATAATAATGCAGAAGAATAGTTAAACAATTTCTATAATACTTTTATGCCTCCAAATGCAGCTGCTATAAAAGGGAAGCTGTACCATATGTAGAACAAATGAGAACTGATTACTAAACAAATGAATGTTAAAAGATAAACAGTGAACAGATTAACAGCTGTTTATGGGATGTATTTTATGGAGTCAGCAGCAGCAATTCTGCAGTTAAAGTTGCATTAGATTTGCACTTATCACAACTTAAAATCTGTATGTCATGCATTAATGATATTGTATTGTCTTCAGATCTGGTTTGGTAACACTATAGCACAACTGACTCTCCTACAAATTTTTAATATTTTTTCATCCAGCACTCACAAACGTAAACCCATCACCTTTTACAGGCAGTGTGTGCTCTTCTCAAATTCTAAACTTCACATGTCTACTTAGTCTGTTAGACACTTACCAGCTGAAATGCTATTTACATAACACTATACTTTATGTCTGAGCTAATCTACAGGAGTTATGTCAATATGAAATGAATGCTGTGCCCAAATTTATGAGCTATTTGTTTTGCTGCCTTGTCAGCAGTGCTTGAAGCATGATGCCAGCAAATATGGGGAGCACAAAGAATATGGGATGGGGTTCTGCCAGCAGGATGGCACAGTGGGCGGGAAGAGAAAAGGGACGCAGCAAACACGGGTAAGCTGGGAGAACCAACGAATTGAGGAGACAGGGAATGTGGGTGTTAATAGGATATATACAGATGCATCGTACAGATGAAAAAGCTTGTGTAGGTAGTGAAGTCAGGTATGCCTTTGCGCTGAAACCGTTGTGTAAAGTAGTATTCTGGCACTGCCGCCTTGGTTCTCTGGAGCATGAACAATGTAGGGTGCCTTGGGGAGCATTTGAAACACTGGCAGATACCTCAGCTTCTTTTTTATAATGCATTGTCTGCTCTCATCTGTTTGTAATTTAATTTCACCCAACAGCTCTTGTGATGCAATTAAATGATCATCAAATTAATATCTGAGACACCAAGAATTATGCAGAAATCCTTATCTCTTCAAAGAAAATATGTTTCCTCTTTTATTAAGCAAAGCATAAGCAATAAAGGAAAAAATCTGGGGTAACCAAAAATATGTACATTTCCAAAACAACTTCAACATTCAAGTCTGAAAAAGCAAAAAGGAATGGATATTTTTTCCCCAATAAAGTGTACTATCTCTGGCAAGGAGATAGCTCATCCGAACATTGCCACTGACAGAGATTGTCCCATCAGTGGATGTACATGTTAGACTTAAGACTAGTGAAACATACAGTTATCGCTGGCTTTGAAGTGATTTTTGTTTCCTTTCAAAGGCATTATTTACATAATTGTAAATGTTAATAATTTTACATAATAAAGACAAGATTAGAAAAAATTACTGAAGACTTGCAGGGCTTTCATATTTGTGCTCCATTCATGATGCTGCCAGAGGAGCTTGAATTCCAGAAAAAGATAATTTAAAAAAAAAATATTTTTCTATAAAGTAGTCTCAGGGTGGACATGCCAGAATGAAATGCTTGAAGTCACTAGTCAGTTTGTAAGATTCAAGTCTACAGCCTTTAATTTTTTAGCCTTTTTACCAATTGTGAATAATATCTATAAACCCTTACTGACAGTACATGAACTTCCTTGGTTTTGCACTGTGGCTTACTTTGGAGATTCATATTGGTTAATTCCAGTTGGACTTTACCCACACTCACGCAAGATTTTAAAAGGATTTCATTTTTCCAGTGTTTAAATGGACAACAAAGGGAATCTGCAGCTTGAAGACTACCCTCCATCAATATTCAACCAGTTTGATCAGGTTCAGTAGTGCAGTTTGAAACCTCAGGAGGTCTTCGGACATGATCCACTGAACACAAGACCTCTGTGGCAGAGGAAGCAGGGCAGGTGACAGGAAGAACACAGATCCTGACCAAGTGACCGAGGTGTCAGGGAGACAGAAACTTCTTGCACGACTTGTTTTACTCAGTGCCTGCACAAGGGGGTGCTTTGAAACAAGCAATACTTACCTATGCGATTAAGGAAAAGCTAACGGTTTAAGGATAATTCACATGCATGTAAACTTTCTGGTATTTCAGTGCTATTTTATTTGTTCTGTTCCTGTGGGCAAATACAGAATACTTCTTTTGAAGAAGCTCTCATGAATTGCTACACGATTCAGTGATTCTACAAGACTCTTAAAGACAGATCTATAGGAGGGGATCTGCTGAGTAGCACAGTTAGTAAATAAGTTCTTGATTTAGTCTTACTGATCCAACCCAAACAGGGTAGTCTCTAGGGCTTTACTCAGACATGCAGGAATGAAGCCTATCTGTAAAAGGAGAGTGTAGAGAAAATGAAACGTGGCTTACTCCTGAGCCATAGCAGGGCACTGAAATCAGTAAACACTAGGATTGTGTTGGTAATCGAGGCATTTTGGGTACTGATTTTGCATCCTTCACTCACGCTGAACATCAGTCAGGCATGAATGCACCTACAGGAACTGTGAGACCTCTCAACCCTCTCTGTCGCTTCCTACCACTAATGCCAGCCAGGGTTGTGTGCATGTTGCAGGTCATTTGATGCATTTGTAGCATTTCACAAATACAGCAGGTGCGGTGCACTCACATTACCATTTTAGTCTGGGCTTAGGAGTCCACTGATGAGGCATATCTCCAAACCATATGCCAGTACCATGCTTGGACTCACGTTATGCAGCCATCTGGGAGGGCATGATGGACCGAATGGGAATATACACTCCCAGAGCTCACCTAGCTGCAAAACGCACTTGGCCCACCGGCGCAAACCTGAACCAAAGCATTACCCCACAAAGCTTGCAGTGTGGCAGCTGAGTCCTTAGGACTGACTGCTTTGCCTCTACTGTGCTGCACTAAATACAGCTTGTGTCCCAACCTGTCATTAAATCTTCTTCCCTTGAATACGCCAGATTCAAAGGAAAGGATGTATTACTGCATTATTCAATTTAAGAGCTACAAATTATGTCCTTTATATAAAGATGTCCTTACTTGGCCTTGCACAAAATGCTTAGAGAGGTACAGGCCTTGGGTCTAAAACTGACATTCCCATTAGACAATCTAAAACATCCAGGACATTTGACTCCAGAGGAAAGACAGTAAGAGGGAAGTCACAAAACATGTAACTGCATCAAAGTGCTACCGTCTGTAAAAGAGAATAAAAACCTTCATCTTAATAGTTTCCTTCCCTTTCTGTGTGCAATGTCAGAGGAAACTCTATTAGCTTAGAATTCAAAGAGAGGGAAGGTCAAGGAGGAATTGAGGAGCTGAATTACAAAGTGAAGACTTCCATAGCAAACCACCACCAACTCCCAATTAAGCAATTAAGCAGCACCATTTAAACTATGACAGCAAAGGACTATCAGATGATCGCAGCTTCCATATTATTCTGCAAAAGGAGGCCCATGGCATGTTAGAATTGATAAATATTAATCTTGTTTCAGAGGGGGCATGATACTTAACAGGAAGCCGTAACTGCCAAAAAGTTGTATGGGAAGCACACTGCATTAATCTCAAGCTCTGGTTGCCTGGCCATGAGAGCACTGGCAGTCTTCATCTACTAAACCATAGTTTTATCTTATCTTTTTGCACTTACAGCTTCTAATCAGGAAGCAAACCCCATATATAGCCATATTCAGACCTTCTGTATAAAAACTCCCCAGAGGCCATGCTCTGGGAATCAATTTGACTTTCATTAGAAGTTACTTTAAGAAAATGTACTGAGAGCAAAGAGCCAGGTAATAGATACCACTATTCACAGCAGAAGGAATACAAAGCTGATCAATGCAAAGAAAAGGAAATGCTGATACACCGTAAAATGACTTCTAAAAGAGGAAGATAAAAACTGCAAACACATACTTACAAATACTGATGATTTAAATACTAGCCTTCAGGCTTATACAGCTGTATTCCCTTCCCAAACACTCTTATGTATGATCTCTTTCTTTAATAAGATGTTTGCAGAACATTACTTTCACTATCTTACACTTACCACAGATTTTTTATGTGGTTCAAGTTAACGATGCTACCTTTGAGCCATCACTAGAAGGAACCATTACTAAATATCTTAACAAATGCTCTCATGCTGACATTTTCCCCTTCCTCTCTATTTTTTGAACATGTGCAGTTGCATAAGACTATCTCTATGAATAGTTTATGCAAGTTATTGAAGCTTTAAGAGAGGTAAGAGATGTGTGTTTTGACAGTGAAATTTCCCCACATGCAAAACAGTCTGTGAAAGTGCACTGGTCAGATGGGCTTCATTCATTGAATGTGCTCCTGCCTGTAGCTTCTTTGTTAGACATTATCAAGCAAAATTATGCAAACATCATAGGACTGAACATCGTAGTCTTTGCAAATAAACTGACGTTGAATACAGCGGTAATCCTAGATATGGCTACAAATTTAGCTGAAGTGCTTGGGCTGCTTGAGAACCTGATGCGCCTGCTGTATGCCCCCAAAGCTGGAAGTCAAAATGCAAAAAATGACTGAAATGTTCACCTAAAGGCAAACCCACACCTACTATTGGAATTTGCAGGTCATTTATGCTTATTATTGTGGGTATTAATTAACTTTTCAGGGCATGTGATAGGTTCTCTGTCATGCTAATACACATCTACCCAATAGCATATGTTCTTTCTGCAGAGCAGAAGATCTCTCTCCTTTCCAAAGTGTTTCGCTCCCTCTCTCCCCCAGCTCCTCACTGCTCAGTCTCATCAGCTCCTCTGCCCCTCGTCTCGAGGCACACAGGGGAGAAAGGAAGGTGGGGGAGTTTCCAGGTAAGATGGGATGGCGCGCCAGCCAGAGTGAGGAAGCGAAGCTGCTGAGATGTCTTGTCCTTGAAGGAAGTACCTCTGAGAGATCGCAAAGGCCTTCACACTCAAATGTCAGGTTTCATCTGTATAAATACTAAACTGCAACTAGCTCCTCTGTTAACCTGTCCTCTCCCTCACGAATCAAAATGAAACAGAATATGAGCAAAAGAGAGCTAACACAGATCTCCCCTCTGCCGGCTGTGTCACTGCTGGTCAGGGCCACTCTCTTGGGCTCGTTTTCAGCTCAGCCACTGTTGCACAGCCTCCTTGATGGCCACGTGGCTCCTTGGGAAGGTCCTTCCGGTGATCTCTGGTGCCTGGCTGCACTTCCCAGCAGTGCCGTGTTTCTATGGGGCTGCCAACTCTCATTCCACCCTCCCAAAGCTCCCAGCCCTCCTGCCTGTTCCGTCTCCTCCTTCCTCCAGCAAATACAGCTGCTTCTTCCCTTGCCCTCCATGAAAGAACAATATTCCCTTACTTGGCACGCAACAGCCCAGAGGAAGAACCAGCAGCCCAGCTCCCTGCTGCACAGCGTGTCTCTTGTGAAGGACCACAATGCCGGGCAGCGTGAGAAATACAACAGCGTCCCCATTCCAGCAAAACCTCTAGGTCACTTACTACAGAAAACATAGTAGGGAAAGCAAAGGCTTCAGTGGAAGACGCTTTCTAATCAAGCAGATAATATTTTTAGACTGATGCTTCCTATCAGTTCATATATCTGCTGCCATAAAGCTTTTAAAATAAAATAAATGAATTCAGGCTCTAGATAATTGCCAGAGAAAGCGCTGGGCACACTGAGCAGCTGGGGAAGATGAAGCAAGCTGGAGCCTCCAACCAGACCTGGAAGCCAGACAGGTTTGCTGAAGGCTTTCCAAAAACTGTATGTACTGACAGCAGCTGAGGCCAAATACTTTCCTGAGAAGGGACAGAACAACCCACAGGACGAATATCCAACTCTGACGAACAAATCTGTAGAAGCTTGAGATGACTGCTCTCCATCATGTGGACAATTATATTTTGTGGTTAAAACACATTTCACTTTTCCTGTGACATATACACTACGCTGCACTTCAAACTTCAATTGATAGTCTGAATGAAAAAAATATTATGCATCTTCCTCTGACTTGGAACTGGAATTTTCCAAGTGACAAAATACTCCAGTCATATCAAGCCCAGCACTCAGAAATCAAGAGAGTAAGACTCAAAAGTAATTAAATAGATGGGGAAAAAGTCAAATATGCCTATGTATATTTGATTTCCTTAGCTGAATTTATTCATTGTATACAATGAATGCTGGTTTTGTTTTATTTTCCTTCTCAGTTTTTGAACACCGGGAAATGTTATTTGTGTCACATTTTCAAGCGTAGTCCTAAAAATATGAGGGCCAGGGTTGTATTTCAATTGCCAAAACACAAATTGCATTTCTTGCATATCAGAATTAGTCACGCATAGTACATGTTGAATGTTACAAGTTCTAAAACTAGATAAAAACCCCATTGCCAAGGAAGGACAAGCTAATTTGGCATCTGTTTTTATAAAATATTATGCAGGGGTAAAGTCCTTTTAGAAAAAGGAACTGATTTGTGATTTCTGACAAGATGAATGTATAGAAACTGTATCTGCCTGTAAGCCAACGATCTGTTAACATATACAAACTTAACACAGGATGCTATTACACGATGGCCTATGTTTTAAAGGAGAACAGCTGCTATTAAAAGAATTAACAACCGTTGGAGCAATACACTAAGTTCTCACTGAAAGTAATAACCAGTTTTATTCCTTAGTGAGATTTAATATTCATTTAGAAGGTCTCAAATAAAAATGGCTCATGTATAGCACTTTTCATCAGGAGATCACAAAGTCTCTTACAAAGGAGGTAGGTAATTATATCTGAACTGCAGAGATGCAGGCATTAAAACACATATAACAAAATGACTTTGGTTGGCATTATATAGAAGACACTGTGGGAGCATTGATTTACATTACTGACTGGTGGAGAGCACAGGAAACAACAGGAGCTTCATCTGCTGCGAGCATGGTTGCAGGACCACAAGTCCCTGCTACATCTTTGCCATCAGCGAGGTTCAGGCAAGCCGCAGGTCCTAGGCACGCACCCCGCCAGTGCAGGGAGGTAAGTGCTGGAGGATGCCACGTGCACGTTGCAAGCAAGTGCGCCAGATGATAGCAGCCGGGGGTGCGGTGTCAACCTCTGATCCCACCAGAGAAAGCACCTCAAGTGCCACCTTGGGGTGCGTGCAGGCTGCGTGGCTCCCTATAGAGGCAACAGAAACTCTCACCCAGAGGGAACCCCTCCAGCACACTAAATCCCCAGCATCGAGCGCCCTATGTGACACCAGAGCCAAGCACATGTCAGAGGTGCCCCGGGTCCCAGCGGCAGTTCCCTCGAGGCTGCAGTCTCTCCGGCACATCTCACCAGCACCTCAGCTCCTGCAGCGCCAGGAGCCTCGCTCAGCCCTTATGGCACCTCCTTTGCTCTGCTTCTGCCCAAGCTGCAAGTCACAGGACAGCTTCCACATCTTCTGTGTGGCCATTTCGTACAAAAGAGTGATGTTGCTGCTGAAAAGGACCGAAACATGGCACTTCCCACCCCAGTGTAGAACAGTTACTGTCAGCAGAGTAATTACTGCCCCACAGAGAGCATAATGACATGCCGTGCTCTGAAAATGTTCCAGGCTTGCAGTGTTTGGGACCTTAAAACTTAATTTTGTTTATCTCTATAGAGCTGTAGCATAAACAAAGAGACTTAAGCTTCATTTGTCACGATGTGTTACTTTGATAATAATTTTTCACTTCTTATTTAAAGCTTTACAAATGATTTTTTTTTCCTGATTCCTGCCGTTTTATTGTCCAGTCATCAATATTGTAACTAGAATCTATACACAGATAAAGCACTGAAGTATGGGATAGTATAGAGTAAATAAAATTTATGCCTCATACATACCAAACTGACGAACCTGCCCATTTAAACAGTCCTGCTGTTTCTCAGCTTTGTTGCCAGTTCAGATTTAATTTCCCACCTTATTAAAAAATTTGGTGACATTCTCCGTGAAATTTACTGTCTCTCCATGTGAAATAAGGCCAAATGTAAAAATGTAAAGTATTTCTACCTTGTAAATAATCAAATTCTTTTTGCTCATAGAAAATATGACATCATTTCCCTTAGGACTTGATCTTTTGCCTCTATCCATTACACAGACTAGTAGAGTCACAGTATTGACTTTGAACAGCTGCTAAGTAGGTCCCTGTATCTGCTTTTATCCAGCCCTTGAAAAGGCCTGGAATGAACCTATTTTTTCCCCTCTGATAGGTAAGACAAAGACAGGTCAAATAGACTCATCTACAGCATACAATGTAATATATATGTGCTTTTATCTGACATTCACTTATCAAAGAAACAGATGTATTCTGCAGTTAAGAATCACGGGAACAGTTAATTTCTAGAATTGATTAATACTTTCAGACATAAAAGCCTTTGTTGGTATTTTTCATTTTTTTTTAATCGCTTCATGTCCTGGTTTTGGTTAAAGCAGAACCGATTATCTTTTAATGAATCTTCCTTACAGCTAAGCTCTTCTAAGTAACCGCATTTTTCTGAAGCTGGCTGCATATTTTCCAGACAGTGTCCGCTCCAGAGCTGATAACATCTGGTGTTTATAGTTACACTGAGCTAACGGTAGGAAAGGCATGCAGAAAAAGGCCCCTGTTTATAATTACCACAATAGCAGCCAAGGTCACCTACAGAGCTTTCAGGTCCCACAAGTGAGGAGTCGGACGGGGTCGTACTCGCGGGGAGGGGCGGGCAGGCCAGGGGACCCA
>Ga0181612_169523_pt1 | contig 21226 bp, 20 predicted proteins | sample HoacroProtozoa21_FD_119630 | JGI IMG/M metagenome (GOLD analysis project Ga0181612, IMG submission 119630) | Hoatzin crop microbial communities from Cojedes, Venezuel. Combined Assembly of Gp0051906, Gp0051904, Gp0051908
TCTGTATTGTGACAGCACTTGAGGTGTCTTTTGTTGTAGCAGGCAGGGTCCAGGGTGCAGGGAAAAGACAGCTTCTCTCCTCCGGACCTTGTGCGGGACACGGGGCACCAAGGCCGGGGCAGGAGCCCTTTGGTGCCCGCACACCAGGTGCAAAGCTAAAGCATGTGTGGCTGCAGCAAGGGCTTGTGCTACTTGGAGCTGGCTGAATTGTGAAATATTTTCATTAAGTGTTTGTGGAACCAGCTAAAGCTTCCTGTAGGTGAGATGCGAGAAAAAATCCTGGGCTGGAGTTACTCAGGTAACGAGAATCGCTGTACCGGGTGCTGGGGTGGGAGTGCTGGAGGGGGTGGGTGATGTCAGGGCAATGACAGGCTCAGGCATTGGGGGGTTAAGGACGTTTTTCCTTGAAAGGAGGATTGCTTCACACCTCTCTCCCGTGGGGTTTTTGCTGTCTGTGTTGCTGACGGGGGCATTACTGGAGCTGATACGTGGGCTGGACTGTGCCCTGGCCATCGGCCAGCCTGGCTGCTCTGATGTAGCTGTTCTTGGTGCCTCCTGTGGCTTTCCAGGTTCCTGATCTCTGCAGCACTTTCTGCATCAGGGCATAATTAACTGCGCTAAGGCTGTTGTTTGAGAGAGTTAATAAGTTAGTGTCCTTTGCCTTCCTGTTCCTGCCCTGTTTTGCTGTAGGATAACTGACCGTGCAAGCTCTTAGGTTCAGGTCGACATGAAAAGCAACAGCACGAGTCTGAAGGTGTCCTGAGCCTTAAAAGAAATTGAGGCAGAAGAGCACGTTCAGTGATGCCTTTCTGACATCCTCAGCCTCAAGCTCTGCACATGTGATGGCTCTACCCCATCAGGCAGCTTACTGAGGTGCTCAGGTCTGGAAGGGTGCCTGTGTGCGGGTGTGTTTGGGGGTCTGAAGCCTGGGGTGATCCCCTTCCTCAGCAGGGCCCCTTCCAACAGCCTGAAGTGGAGAGGAAGGCTCAAAACGTGCTGTGGCTGGACCCTGGGGTTTCAGCACCCTGCAGAGCTGCCTTCACTGTATGCTGGAGCCAGCCACCCGTGAGGTTTGCAGGCAGCAGAGGGTCCTGTTTTCCCTTGTGTGCTGTCAAAAGCAACAGCATCTTCTTGAATCTTCCATGCTGTTAGAAGCAGTGCGTGCGTACGCTCTAGCTGAGGGCGACTGATGGCAATCCTGTTTCAGGAGGGTGCTGCCGAGGGGTGACTGAGTGCAGAAACTTCCTCCCTTGGGTTTCAGCTCTGTCTTGGGAGGGAATTTGCCAGATGGAATGAAACAAATACACAAACATATATGTGAACTCTTCCCAAATGGCTTCATGTGCTCGTTTTCAAAAATATGTGATTGAGCTTGTTTTATGGGCTTGGTGAACTTCTGGCGGCATCTGGCTGAGCTAAATATTATACTTAATAGCCCAAGACAGCAGTCATTGCAGGGAGATGTCTGCATTTCATGTGTGTTTACAAATGTGCTGTAGTAATTCCACAGAAATTAGCATAGAGGCTGAACAACAAAACAGCGGATGGAGAACAAAGAGAAACGTCTCTCGGCCCCGCTCCTCTTTATATGTGGATGGGTCCGTGTGTCTGTCTATGCGTCATCTTGCATAGCGCTCTCTCTCTGCTGATCCATCTGTTATTATTGGTAACTTTTGCCCCCCAAACCCTCCAACCTCCCAAACTGCCTTTTTCTTACATATCAGATATTGGCCAGAGTAAGCATTGGCAAGAGCTGGTACCTGGTTTCTTTAAAGGTAGTCTGGAACATGAGGTTTTTACCCTACTGTGTGACATTATGATCTATGGAGTTGCATAATAATAACACTGAAAAAGCATTTACAGGATGGAATTTTCCAGTTTGCCAAATAGTCTGTTTAGTGAAGCTTTTTTGATTTCAGAGGTTTGAAGGAACCTCTTTATCAGTCCTTGACACAGCATCTCTGATGAGGAGCCTAGGGCTGTTGGGGCCATGGCTCCCACCCCCAGCAACTCTCGCTGGGCCACCTCTCTGTTCTTTCAGGTAGGGTATTTCAAACGCCTTAAATTTTGGCTTGAATCTGAATGAAACAAAGAAAAGGAATATTGAAATTCTCCACAAAATGAAGTTGCTTTCCTCCAGACAGCTCTCATCAGTGTAATGTGAGCCAAGATTTGCCATCAGTGTGAAGTGCTGCCCTTGCATCAGCTGCAGCAGAACGGAGACTCTGGTCTGCCTCGCACGGTGTCGGTAGCAGGCACGTGGGAGCCAAACGTGTTGCTCTGTTTGTAGCGTTGCTGTGGCAGGTAGGCTGTTGACTCAAGGAGCCTCTTTTCTTGTGACACAGCCCACGTTGAGAATGAATGGGTCAGTTTTCCTCCAGACCTCCCGCTGTGTGGTGGCTGAGAGAGAAGACCATGCTAATGCAGCTGTGGCAACGTACTGTCGGAGCAGATCGTGCTTTTCCATCTGTGGCTTTCTGTGAGTAGCATAAGGTTATTCTGAGGATGTCTGGAAATGCTCTGTGGTGTGAAGCAGATTTTTCAGGACATGTCTGTGATGTGACGCAGAGGACCTGGCAGTGCCACCAGCTGATCTGAGCTTACACTGGACATTATCCTCAAGCAACGGGCTGTGCCTGTGGCAGCACTGGGCAATAGGGATGGTGGCAGCCTGGCCAGTGCTCCCTACCCAGGGAAGCGGGCTGTCTAGGCTGCTGCAGACCGATGACACACGTAGAGGAGCATGGAGGCTGTTCCGTTGTGTGCTGGAAGCTGTCCCAGATTTCAGCTAGCCCAAAGCTGAGGAGGAGTCATCAGAGGAGTTATTTAGGTGCGCACCCACACCCCATGTGCAATTAAATGCACCTGGCGTAGATCATCAGTTCATGTAAATAGGCAAAGCTCCATACCGATCTTCTGAGTCTTTGCATCTGCAGATGATGTATTATTGAATTATGCTTGATTAGCTGTTTTTCTGTTGCTTAACAGAAAGCAAATCTCAGCATAAATGAGATTAGTATGTGCCCTCCATGTACACCAGCTCTTGCTCCCAAGAATTTAACATTCTTAATAGAATGATTTTTTTTTTAAAGGAAGAGAGGGGGAAAAAGAGTCTTTGAGGCTCCTGTTTCATTTGCCAGATTATCCGAACATTAAATTAAGCAAGTATGGAAATTCAAAATATAGCTGTTCTACAACATGTGCTGACACTGGCATAACAATATCGGTAATCCCCCTTGACAGCCATTACAGCTTAATGCTCTAAGAAAATGATCTACTTATTTTCTTTACCCCACATACACAGTGTTCAAAGTCTTTCCAGCCAAGATGACTCTTTGAACTAATCTCCTCCAGGTACCAGCTGTGTTTGTCTCATCCCGCTGAGCAGCACCGATGGCTTTGAGGCTATGTCACCTTGACAGCTCAGAAAACCCCCAACTGCTCTTGAGGACTTCATTGTGCTGGGTTTTAGTCATGTCACAGAGGGCCTCAGACCTCCTGAACATTGGCGCATGCCAGGGGCACCCATCGCATCTCATGGGGTCTTTCCCTATTGCCTTTTTGTTGTGCCTTGTCTCAATGCAGCTGAAGGAGATGTGGAATCTGTGGCCATAAAGCTTGTAGGCGTTATCAAGTGTGGATGGTTCCCCTTCTGCCTGTTTTAAAGTTGTGCTCTCAAGAAGCACCAGGATTTGGTATTGGAATAGTAATCTGCAGTGGTGACAGTGGAAGCATGGTGTCGAGCTAAGCTTTGAAAGTGTTGTTGAGTAAGGGGTAAGGAAAAGCCAAGTTGTGTTTGTTGTAGGTGTCAGCTGGGCCTGTTGCTTGTGCTGAAATCCTCGTCCTTCTCTTTAATAGGAAAGGCTGTTCTTCAAGCATCAACTTCTTGGTGCCTTTGGGAAGGATCCAGAGGACTTGCTTGGGAGACCTCTTTTGGGATTATAAGGACTGTTTAACTATTTCTTTGCCAGGTCTCTGTATCCCAGCAGGTCTTCGGCCCTCCAGGATGGAGAGGTCTGCAAAAGTCTGGGAACTTCTGTTAGGAAATGAAAAGGCCACAGAGAGGTCACCTGAGAGTTTTCAGGGCTGCTAGGAATAAGTGGTTGTGGATGCAGGGACTTTCAAATGTGCTTTTGTGAAAGGAGGTGATTAAATTCCACTAAAGTCAAATTCTTTGGTACCAAATGAGCTTTTCCCACATACACCACTGAGTTCAGATTTACCAAGATATTTAGGTACTTAATGGTGCAGCCGGGCACCAGGTGGGATTCCTAAAAGCCTCTCAGGGAGCTGGACTCCAAAGGTGGCCAAGGGCTTTTCGGGCAGCCTGTGGGCACTTGGACAGGTTATATGCACACCCAATTTTGTTGAACCATTTTGGGCCATAAAAGGACTTCAGTAATTGTCTTTTCTATCAAAGTTTTACGGAACAGTATCACTTCTTAACGAAAGGCTATCTATAGGGGTTGAAGGAGGCACACCAGCTTTAATGGGCCTGATCTCAGCTAGTATAAACTAATTTTGCTCCTTTGAATATACTAGAGCCTGGTGATGTGCGTGAGGACTTACCTCTTTATCATCAGGTGCGTTTTACAGCTAATTCATAATGAGAAGAGAATTTCCACTGTCAGATCATTGTACCACTGAGCAAAATTGGAGCAGCTGCCTTGTAAAATGTGAAATGGTGTCAATATACTATGCTGCGTTTCAGAGCATGTGACTGAGAAGGTGATTGCGCTCGTTAATAATGAGCCACTAAATTGGATGCAATTGCAATAGCTCATCATTGGTATAGAAATATTATGCTTTATAGGTACATTACTGGGCTGTATTTTATAAGGTTGTTAAGCTTATGCACTTTCCCTTGCAGTAAATGTCAGTAAGGTTACAGTAAAATTTAATACAATATTATTAAAGCTGAAGTGCATCAGTATGGAATGATCATGTACACACACTAAAAATTCTTTATTATTGCTTCCTTAACCTTCTTAAGGAACTGCTTGTTTTAAAATACAGCAATGAAAAGGATCAAAGCTTGGAGGTCTCTCCGTCCATCCAAAGGTTCATTAGAATTTTCAGTGTAGATGGGAATTTTGTGACCCATTAGTTCAAGTAAATTAAACATTAAAATTTCAGCTCTGCCAGGAAAATTTCAATACAGCTGCAGATTATAATACAGGTGGCGAGGTCTCCTCACGTTCACCTTAGCTTTCACGGGGTGGAACTGATTGGCAGATTGTTGGCCTCCGAAGAAACCAGGGATGCCCTCCCCAGCGGCGAGGGGTGGTACATCTAACCAGCTTCGGGGGTCTGCCATTACCATGACAATGCCAATGCCCCTTCCCTCATAAAGAAATCAATAGGCTGCGGGGCTCCGAAAACAATTTCCTTGACCTCCTAAGGTTGCCAAAAGCAAGGTCAGGCAGCAAAGATCAAAGGCCCAGTGGGAAGAGGTGTCCCATCCCTGACCTGTGGCTTGGGAGAAGGATCAGTCTTACCTTGAATTATTTTCTTAATTTAAGAAACTGTGATTATTTGCACACACTCTAGCCAGAGGAAATCCCATTGAAATCTGAGATATTGTCTCCCATGTGAATAGATTTTGAGTAACGTTTTAGGGTGGTTTTCATGGGCAAAACACTCTGCAGAACTGAGCAGCAGCCCAGAGAGCCAGGTTTGTTTGGGGTTTGGTGCAGAAGAGGAGTGTGAAGGCTCAGCTGTGTACCCTTGAGAAATCCTTGGTGATTAGAGCTAGTCTTGGTGCTGCTAATCCTTAGAAAGAGCAAAATAGACCTTGACTACATGACTTTTACAGTCAACTTCTTCAGACTTGTCTGGTATGAGTAGCTGATGTAAAAAAATGTATTTCAGATACAGTTTCTTATCAAGTAATCTTCAGCTTCCCACGGGCAGCTCACAGGAGCTCCAGGAATCACCCTCTGCTTGAGATACGGCAGCTCTGGGACCGGCTCAGTCTGCGGAGTGTTCGTCTTCTCATTAGAGACTCTTAGTCTTGCAGATGGCTTCTTATTTTCCTTTGTCACAAAATGGATTTGGATCCATGTCAATCTTTTGGTGCTTGAGAGCTCCCGAAGAGGGTGGATTTTAGGCAAACGGGTGCTTGGTGCTTCCCAAAAGCCTGGTCCTAGCAGGGGTCGTGAAGCGGCGGAGATCTGGAAATGCTGTTGGGGCTCATGGGCTCCTTTTCCTTTCCAAGCAGCAACTCCTGAAAGTGGCAGTTGGCTTGAATGAATTAGGTTCCTATCTCTGCCACTTCTGCTTTTGCCCATGCTTTTAAATCACAATTTTAAGAGCTTGTGTCAGAGATTTAATCTCTGGAAATTTATGAGGTGCTGCTGCCTTTCATGCAAGTGTGATTTTTGCGACAGCCCCACTGCAGAGCACCGTCCCCAGGGCAGCCCTGCGCTGCGGCAGGGTCTGCTGCATCCCCCCGGCCACAGCCCACGCGGGAGGAGAGCAGCGGCCGCCGAGCTGGGAAAAAGCAGGGACGGGTTCAAATGAAGGTGAAGAGACCTGCGGTAGTGCTGTGAGGCCAACGGGCAGGGGGGAAGAAAAGCAGATGGCATTTTTTCGCAGTGGTGGGTCCTTTGGGTGCCATGTGTCACTCCATTTGTGCACAAGTGCGCACACGCACTGTTTGTACATCTCCAGCGGGTCTGCAGGCACAGACGGACAAGCGTATGCATATAGACACACATGTGCATGTAAAATTTGCTCCCTCCAGCAATCCTGTTTCAGATGAAGACTTCTCCTAGCTTTTTCTTTTCAGCTTCTGGAGTGCAAAGCTCCTGGAGGATGACTGGATGTGGTGTTGCTGCACTGCCTGTGGCTTGGGGAAAGACTCCTGAAGCCTCCCTTTGAAGGCCAGCCTGGGTTTGGGCATGCTACACAGTCCAGTGAGGCCCTCCCGTGCAGGGAGCTTGTGCTAGTGGTTGCCTTGGGTATGTGGCATCAGCGCGTGGTGGTGGTGGTAGGATAGGAGGGCTGTGGGGAAGGGCCACTTTTACCAAGTAAAATCTTTTGATTTTCCCTCCTTCCCTCTTGCAAAGTTATAGAAAGGAAGGGGTTATGACAGACCTCTGAAAAGGGTCAAAGGACAAATTTGCATGAGATCAAGCCCAAAAATCTTGCTCAAAGTGAATATGGAGCATACCACAACCTTTCCTCTTTTCTCCTTGCTCGCTTGCTTGCTCTCTCTACTCTCCCTTCCTCCCCGCCCAGCCCCTACTGTCTTTTTTCCTGGTTGTCTCATCGCTCTATGGTAGTACCTGATCAAAGCACGATCCTGATCATTTTTTCTATCTGTGGGTGACATTGGCAGATGCGTATAGCCACTGCTGTGAGCTCCCACCAGCTCTGAGTGGTCAGCAGCCCACCTTGCAGCAGCTGTCCCTCACCTCCTCTCCATCTCCTCGTTCCTCGTTTGCTTCTGCAATGATCCTCCGCTTTCCCTTTCGTAATTACTTTCTTGAGGTTTATTTTCATCTCGGTGCCTGATGTGACCAAAGTACATAAGTCTGTAGCTATTGATTTCTGACAGCAAAGTCTGCTTGTTCTCCACTAATATTTCTAGCATCAGCATTTGTCTTCCTTTCAGTCTAAGAGATAGGTCAGTACCACATCACTAAGGCTTCAGTTTTTTGTCCCTGTCAGCAGCATTCTTTCCCCATGATTCATATCCATAAATTGCTATGGGAAAAATTAAGGTTTTCATCAAACCCTCAAATATTTTGAGATTCCACAGTTCTTCCATGCTTTCAGGAGGGAGGCCACAGCCAGAGAAGCTATTCCTAGTGAACTCTGGGTTTTTTTGGGGATGGCCTCTTTGATCTGGTGTCTGTGGTCCCATATAATCAAAGTCATACTCATCAATAGCCTCCTTTTTTTTTTTTTTTTTTTGACAGTAACTCTGGTGTTTCTGGGGGTTGTAGCAGTGAGCTATGTCTGTCACTGTCATGTGTGATGTAGGTTAATAGGTGTCTGTCAGTGCAATTCCCAGCTGCTTCTGCTTTAGCCTGGGTTGTTGTAGGATAAATTCGATGTACATGCTGCAGAGGCTCGCTGGCAGGGTGTGTGTGTCGCTTCTACCCAGTGCAAAACCACAGCTGCTGCTGTTCATGGTGATGGTTTCTGTTTACAACAGGAAAATCACAGTGAACTTGGTCAGATGCTCTGAAGTTCCTTTATATGATGGCATAGTGGGACGTATTGGATATTTTGAACAGGCTGTGAAATGCACAGCCCATGGCTGCTGAAATTACATTTTTTCAGTGACATGAAGGACGTTTTTAATTTCCCCATAGGTGCCTTTTCCATCTCAGGAACCAGCTGATGGTGTAGTTCTGCTGCTATCATTTACTTCACTTGTCTTGAATTATGCCATGCCGCGCTTGACCATCAGAGAGATGCTGTGATAGTTACAATACTTCACGTGCCCTTTCTCTTCGACAGCCTCCTTTCGTTGAATTGACTGGCCGATTTCCAGACATCAATATATCTTTACAAATTTTTCACATGAGAGCAATGCCATGAACATTCATCTCTTGGAACAATGCTTCTGATTTGCCTTGGTACTTTCCCAGGGTTCATGTTCAAACTGGCATACACAATTTCCTCCAACCAGCTGATGTATCTGTCTCAGAGATCTCCAGTTTGGGTTGGGACTGCTGGGTGTACCTGTTATCGCAGGGGTATTTCAGGTGGTGTTTGATTTCTGCACCCTCAGCAAAGTTCCTATTTCTATTAATCTTTTACTGCTTTCAGTTGGACGAGAATATTTGCAGCAAGGAATCCGAGAGCTGTGAAAAAACACCTGGTAAAACAGAACAAATGGACAGCAGTGGGAAACCTCTCTGTCTCTCATAGCAAAGTACCGTGGCAGGGCACAGATAGAAATGACCCACATAAAGCACTTGGCGGTGGACTTTTAGGCCTGAACATTGAACAAAGTGTAGTGGTGGGCAGGTTCTTCCTGGTGAAAAGAGTGTAATTGCATTTGTGGAAGTGCTGGACTGAATTTTGGGGAATTCTAGTGCTTGGCGGGAAAGGAACAAAAAAAAAAATTAAGGGATGCTTGTCCCTGTTATGTCCAGGCTGTTGGAGAAGCATGTAGCAGATATATGTGGCTTACGTAGTGATGGAAGCATTGGGTTCAATTTGTGGTGACAGGATTTGGATACTTGGGATGAGAGAAGGTGTCATTAATCATCCGCAAACTGACATCAGAGATCGCTCAGGGAGAATCCAGTCTGTGGGAGAATTGCCCCAATCTGCTTCAGAGGGACCCCACTCCCTGTGGTGATCACAAAGGTTTTGTGCCCCTCTGATAGCAACTGGTGGCAGATGGTCAACAAGTCCTTCAGGGTCATGAAGAAGCATTTGTTAATGAAATTGTCCAGCAGTTTTTCTAACTGGGAAATTAATATTAGAGCTGGAAAGATGAGCTCTCTGAAGAGGTAATGGCAAACAATAATCTGTTTTATAAAATGATAGAGATGGACTTTGCAAGTTTTCTTGGCTGCTGTGTTCACCTGCTTGCTCTGAATACCCAGGTCTTTAGCACGCGATGTTATGACGAAGGACTGAGCCAGCTAAGCTGCCTATGCTCTGAAGTGTTTGGTGGCAAAAGGCTTTCCAAAGTGCAGGTTGTGGTTCTCATGATTTCAACCCTAAAATGAGCAGCTTAGAAGGTAAGGGCCACTGCCTGGGGCTTGTGCTTGAATCAGTAGCTACCCGGGTACTGCCCAGAGCTGGGTGTGCTCACAAATTGCTCTCCAGAATGGAAATGTTCCTCAGTTTCATGTATTCATGTTGTCATAGCTTGCACTGAGATGAGTGGAACGGTTGTTGAAGTAGCAAAGAGTGAATGAGGAGTGCAGGGAGAGGACAGGAGGCAGAGGAGAGTGCTGGAAGTGGGGGGGAAGGCACGCTGGGCAGCCCGGAGCTGTAAATCCCGGCGCGTTTCTCTCCGAAGGAGTGCTCTCCTCAGTAGCTCCTGCCGAGACTTCGCAGGGTGGCGGTGGGCTTGGGGCCCCTGTCCCCCCTGCCCATCACCCTCCCTGCACACAGTGGGGAGGGAGGGCTTCCAACCAAGGCACAGATGCTTCACGTTGTTCACGTTGCCCCTGCGAGTGCCTGGGGAGAGGTTACACACCCATCCCCGGGCGATAGCCGGGGGGTGCTGGAGGTGCAGGGACCCGCTGTGGGTATTTGCATGATAAATTTGACTTTCAGGAGTCACAGAAAGTCATTTGTTGAGGCAAGTCTTTCCAGAGGGAGTGCGGGGGTGTCATTTCTCTGCTCTTGCTGTCCACCGGTCGTGAGGACGCAGGGGCAGATTTCCTGGCACAGGGGATCAGCTTTCTGGGCTGGTGCTACGTGCAGCATGTGCGCCCTGCTCTGCTCCCTGCCCTCCCACCCAGCTGCTGCCCGGCACACGTGCAAGGTAGAACACAACACATCCGTCCTCTGTATTCCAGCACCTCCATGAAGATGCTGTCTGCTTTTTGTGGTTTTTTTGGTTTTGTTTTGGGTTGTTTTTTGTTTATTTTAACGGGAAGATTTTATTTCAGAGGTGTGTGGAGTTCAGACTTTGGCTCTTTGTTTTATTCCCTGTGGTGGATTCCTGAGCCGTGGTGGTACAAAGAGCCCGATGCGGTGTCGCACTGCAGCTCCAGGCTCTTTGCAGTGGCTCCAGAAGGACACTGAGAAATCTCCAATCCCTTCTCAAACGCTGTAAGAGGCATCTGCGGGGAATATCCACCTAGCCAAAGGTAGTCATTGCCGTGGAAAGGAAATTGTTCCCCTTTATTCATGGGATATGACTGCAGGATAAATAAAAAGTGAGAGCAAGTTGTAAGTGCTTGCACCAAGAAGGTTAGAGGGGTCACTTGCATTTGTGAAACATCCAGTGCCTCTTGTCCCCTGCGCAGCTGACAGATTGAAATAATTTCGGCTCAGGGGGTGTGAGCTGGGGTCAGCGAGGGAGAGAGGCAGAGCCCGAAAAGAACAACTCATTAATACCCCGGGGCCAAAGAACCACCTTTCTGAGCTGTTTTCTTTGTGTTGGTATAAAACACAAAGGAGAGCAGGCGGACCCATGGGCTGTAGGAGCTTAAATCAATATGACAAATCCATAATTACACAGCAACTTGTGTAGTGAGAACATCATGGGCTTTTACAGAAAAATGAATGCCAGTGTGAAGATGCAATGTTATATATAAAATCCAGGTATATGTATTCAATATATATAAATGCGTATTTGTCTGATTTTGGATATTGTGTACATGAGTGTTTTTCTAATGTCTCTGATCTTTCTACCCAATTCATAAATCGTAACAGCAGATACAATAATATGAATTAGGTGGTCATTAAAGTAGTATGCACTGGATATATTTTCCCTTTCCTGTTTTGGTCTGAGAGCTCATTAAAAGCTCACTTGCCTTTTGAAGTATCTTGACACCGAAGATGATGATGAATAGAGCTGCAGGAGTGTTAATGATTTGAAATACGTTGTCAGAATCACATGATGATGCTATAGGAGATTGTTACAGTGGAGTTATCTGTGCTTGTTTTATTCAGTTATACTCTAATCGACCAAGATTAGAAACAGAGCATTAAGCTGAGCAAGTATTTATTTTCTTTCTTGAAGGACATTTTAATTAAAAATGAGCTATTAAATAAAGAAGCCTTTGCAGGTGAAAATTACTGGAATGGTGGTATCGCAGCCAAGTGCACCAAACCATGCTTAATTCCAGTCCCTTGCCAGAGTCTCCTTTGCTTCCCAGGCCTAAATGCTTTGCGGGCTAGGGGACAGTTCCTAACACTCTGAAACTTAAGCGTATGCTCAAGTGCTTTGCTGAACCTCTCCCTCCGCGGTTGGAGCTGTCTGTTTGTCCTTGGCGTGGGGGACAGCAGGCTGGACGCCCTCGCTCCGCATTGCTCTGCCAACAAGCCCTGTGTCACAGCTGGCTGGGCGCTTATCGTGGGCAGCAGCTTGTTTGCTCTCCATGCAGCAATCTCTGCTAATGCTGATGGACGGAGCACCTTGTGCTGCTGGGGGCTGCTGGGGGCTCCTCCATCCTGGTGAGTTCAGCCCATCGCAGAGGCATTTTCAAAGGAGTGTGTAGAACCCAAGGGTCCCTGTTAATGGGCTTCGTCATCCTCCATTTGAACCACCCGAGATTCATCCTAGTAGAGTTGTTTCATGTATTTAGGAGGACGTGCTGGGGAGTGGCCGTTTTCTTCAGGGAGCGCACAGGCAGATGGGTAATTGCATCCCTACATAGAGGTGGCTGCGGTTCAGCCTCATGCACCCCAAAAGAGGTTTGGGACTTTGTCCCTTGAGTTTAGGCTGTGCAGCGGGCCCAAGCCATTTGGACTCCATGGGGTGCAGGTTTCTAAATGTTCAGACTGCTTTTGGTGATGGGAAGCGTGTGCCTAAATCCCCATTGCTCTGATTTGCGAAGGAAATTGGGTACTTGAAGAGGCATTTCCAAAGAGCAGGAGGGTGGCTGCCCACCTTCAAGCTGTGCTGCCTTTTAGGTGCTTTTCTTTCTTCCCCACCCAGTTTTGCATCCTGCAGCAGGGAGGCAGTGCCTGCCTCCCCAACGCACCTTACTCATGCCAGACTGGCTCTTCATTTTCCTTTATCCACTCGATGCTCTCAGATAGAGCATCCTGTAAATCATATTTAAAATACATTAGTGTAATGTTTCTGGAGTTGATATTAAATGAGCTTTGGGGACCCTGCTGGCTCCAGATTCCCCTGTCTCAGGCTAATTTACAGTATATTTCACCAGGACAGGCATTTCCATACCCACGGACCCGCCCCGACCGTTTTCTCTCTCTCTTTCTCTTTTTTGTTCTATTATTCAGCTGTTTTTAGAGGATGATTGATGGCTTCTGATGTCGATGCGAGATTGCTCTTCTGTTTTCCCACCTATCATTGTAAAAGGAGAGGGAAAGAATAAAAGGGAAATGCATTACACAGGGCACCGAATGTGCCAGCTGATCCCCGCCCCGCGGTAGCTCCTTTGACCTTTTCCGGGGCAGCACGGCTCAGGCCAGGGGCACAACGCGTTTTGGGGGAGTGGTTGGCGTGGGGGCTCGGCGCTTGGTTTTCTGCCGTGGGATGGGATGCTGCGTTAGCAGGAGCTCTGCCTGCTCGGCTCGCCGGCATCGGGACGGGGCTCGGGAGGCTTCCACCGCCTGTAGCAGCAGGGGTATTGTCGGGCAGTTCCTACAACCACACGAAAGCCGAGGAGTGTTTGTTTAAGCTAGAAATTAAAGCAATCTAGTAATGGAGAAAAGATTTCCCCCTCTGACATGTGCACGTGAGAAGCAGAGAGCTCCACAGCCTGCGTGAAAGCCTAGGAGAAGTAATACTTTGCATTTATATAAAGCTTTCATAGAATGGTTTCAAAGGACTTTGCAAATAATAGGGCCTTGCAGTCCCCCTGTGAGACAGGCTAGAGATTTGTCAGGACTTCGTGCTGCTATGAGAAGTCCACAGCAGCAAGCAGGGCTTCTTCCAAATGTGTGCTTCGCTGTCTGGCAAGGGAGTGAGCAGTTCGGTTTTTAAATGCAAGGGCTGGTCATCATCTTCAAAATACTGATTGGCCCAGCAGGTGCTCGGGCTGTGAATGTGGGCAGTGCGATCCTGCCTGTTCTTCACAATAAATCCCTTTAAAGCAACTGCGAGCTTGGTGGACACTCCTAAGAGGGAAACCTTGTGTCTGCAGAATGAGCTCACAAGTTAAGTCTCGGTCTTTGCCTCACAGAGTGCACAGATTTAAGGCATAACATGTCTCTTATCTTTTATCCTTCCTGATTATTAGGCTATGTAATTTTTTAGGGTAAATGCTTTTTTTAATGCAGGTGAAAATCATGGAGAATTTGGGCTCTTGGTTTTCCCGGCTATTCTTCTGTAAGACCACATTGTTCTTCACCACTGAGCCTTTGGGGTGAAGGATAAGCTGAGCATACTCTCTTGCTTGCTGATTTTTAAATGAGATGACAGCCCACCACAGAGAAGTCCTGTGAACTGTGGTCCTGCTGCCCTACAGCGCCTTTGGGCAGAGATGTATCTCCAGATGAAATAACAGCTTGCTTTGTGTCGAGGCAGTCAGACCTTCACAGGGCCCGCTCACGCCTCTCTTCCTGACCTCACCTCACTTCTCCTGCTCTGTTGAATTTGAAGTAACTTCAAAATATGTCAAGACATTGTAGCAGTCATATTGTTTCAAATCTGGTTCACAGGGCTGGCAGTAGAAGCCCTGACATCTAAGGAGGCTGCCTGGAGACAGCTGATAAAACAGCAAAGCTCACTCCTGGAAACTGGGCGGACCCAAAGGCCTCTGCTGTTAGTTGGTCTCCACTGAAGATGATTGACTTTGAGTGAGCAATTGCTGCAGACTCTGCAACTTGATCCTGGAGTTTATGTACCGTGTAAGTAACCTTGAGATAGGGATAACTTATAACCTTTACCTGACCCTGGCTGTGCATCTCAAGTGAACAGAAGCTCTTTGTCTGAGGCTTTTGGAGCCATGGGAGTTACATTTAGTTTGTAGTCACAAATTGACGCTAAACATATGTGCCCAGAAGGCTGCTCCTTCATTTCATCTATGAGTGAGTATTGATTAATGGAAGTATAAATTCATATCTGTATTGAATTGTTCTGTGGAATTGGTACCAAACCATCAATAGGTTGACTTGGTCTTTTTTAATAAAATGAAACACTTGTTTTGAGGGAAGAGGGACTTTCGATGTTGATAGGTGAGTGATGTAGTGAAGAAAATCAAGTGCAGTCCATGCTCTACATGTTGTGAATTGCCAACAGATGGACAATTGGTTTGGCATGTTGCAGACTTCCAAAACACCATGCAGATGAGGAATGCTTTGGTGATGATGGGATGTGTCATGCACATTGTACACAGCCAGGTTGTGACAGAAAAGCATGTGCTTTCATGGAGGGGGTACTATCAAACCCGTTGGGACCAACAGCTGTGTTAAGGGGCTAATGAAGGACTGTACAAGTTATCTCCTTGATGATCACCCAGCTCCTGTGGGAAAAGTGTTCATGGAGTTCCTTAAACATTTGGTTTCAATCCAATTTTGACCTGTTCTGGACGTGCAGACAAAGCATGCATGACTCAAAACTGATCTTGGATCTTGGAGGTTCTCGGGGAGACTGACCTTCTTGTTCGTAGTAGCAGTGTCTGTGACAAATTCAGTTCTAGTGACTCTTAGTCTGGCAGTCAAAGGTCTCAAGCTGCAGGGCTGCCTGCTTCATGGGCAGCCTTGAAAACCCCAGAGTGTGACTGGTAGTGTCCTGGGCTTGGACAAGTCCTCAGCCTGTTGCTTTGGTGGGTCTTATTCAGAGTTAAGGATGTGGCATACTGCTGGATGGTAAGGACTTTCAGCCCATGGTATACTGCTGGATAGCTTTGCTCCAAACCTAGAGCTTCTGGAGGAATGAGGGAATCCTGCCTAGACTGTGGCGAATCTTCATTTAAACCCAGGTGGGTTCAGATTCCACATTTTGGTCTCAGCAAAAGATGTATTTTCTAATCTGCTGTGTCTGTGATTCAGGACTCTCACACCTCTCCACTGGGCAGAAGACAGATTGTGTCAAAAACCCCATGACCTCACATTTTTTGTGTGCTGGGAGAAGCTAGAGCCTTTACACCCCTGGCTTTTAGCCTTTTTCTTTTTTTTCTTTTTAATTTTTATTTTACTTTAAAGAGAGTTGCTAGATGATGGTCACTACAAAGCCTGCAGTGGTGCCGCTCTAAAGCAAACCAGCCAGCAGCCAGGTGATGGGACTGGGGCCAGCCTGTCCTCTCTCGCCTCTTGGGTATGGAAGAGAGACTGCGTCTGCTGCAAGCCTGCTGCAGCTCTGCCGGGATCCCACGGGCAGCGGGCTGGAGGGCAGCAGCTCTGCAGGGCTGGGGGGGTGGAGTTGAAAGTGCAGCTCAGCCATATACACCAGGGGTTTTCCTTTTCCAGTAAGATGTTTGCACAGAAAATTAACTCCCGTTCAGCATTCTGTGGCAGATAGGTGTTACGTGCAGCCATGCACATGCGTAAGTGATAGTATGAGTTGTGTCCCTGCTCACCTGTGCAAAAACACAGGCGGAGCTGCGTGTGCATATCCGCAGCCTGGATCTGCGTGTGAAGATGTTTGGGAGGACACAGGCTGACTTTCCATGGTTGCACACACATGTCCACATGTCCACACACACAACTACCCCCACCCCAAACCAGCTGGCTAGGAGAGAACCCAATATTGATAATCCAAATATCAATCTTAATACCAATCAGAGAATAAAATGTAGGAGCTGGCTCCTTTTTTGTGACATTTGATGTTGCAATCAGTTCAGGTCGCAGAGCGCCCGTCAGTTTTGGTCTCTGAGCTCTCAGACTGAAGGCCTGATGATATGCAGGTTGGGTAAAAATGGTTTATTGAGGGTTTGTCTATATGATTTCCACATGCTGATACTTTTAATCCTTTGCATCAGCCAACAGAATAAAAAAAGGGTGAAAAAGAACAATTTACATGAGAAAATACTAGAACTATATCCTATCCTATTATTTTAAAATGTCTCTGGGGAATACAGGGCTTTCTGTAAAAGGCAGAGTGCTTGGCTTCATAAACCCTTCTAAATTAGCATCTCACAACAGCCTCCAGCAGCTGTCCTAGTTCCCCAATTCCTTTTTAGCATTTGAGAAATAAAAAGAATACAAACCACCCGCTCTGAAGCCAAAGCTCCTGGTGGATGCCACAGCGTGGGGAGGGGGCAGCTGCTTCTGCCGCGTGAAAGCCAAGGAGCAATAAGGTCGGAGAACGGGGGGATTTGTTACATCGGCTTCAGCTTGTGGAACTTGTGTTTATGTGCATTTGCTTCTAGTGGAAAACAGGGGTGCTACTACTGCAGGAAAAAACAGCTTTAAAAATAATTTATTTCTATCCACACAGGAGTTATACAGGGAGGGGAGATTAGTGTGGAAAAAGGGAAATGGTCATGCAAAATGCCTCCCTTCTGCCAGCGATATTCTGCATTTCCCTCAGCAAATACTGAGTTTTCTTTGGGGAAACAAGCTTAGCCTCGTCTACAAGTGGAAGAAGAACGATGGGCAAGCATCAGGAGGCTTGCAAGCGTGGTTGTTTTTCTGTTTAATACGTAACAGGCCTGGCTCATGTCTTCATTCTGGATGAAAGACACAAGAGGTGTACGAGATGTGTGAGTGTCTTTATCGGCTCCTTTTCAGCAACCTCTAAAAATTCAGCTTTTAAAGAAATACATCTTGTCTGCCTGGCAATATGAAATCATTTGGAAAGTCTGGGATCATTAATGAGGTTTAGCTACAGCATTTGCCTCTAACGCTGCTTCTCTGCCGCTGCTTGTGGCGGTTTGCCTGTGTTTTCTGGAAGCTGCCGTTTCATTACTCCTTGTAATTATGCTTTCACCTGTGTATTTTTTGTAGGTGTCACCTACCTGCTCATCTGCTGTCTCATGTAGACTGCAACTGTAACAGTTGGTAGCGTCGTTGGTTGCCTTTAGGCTAACGGAAAAGTTCATCAGACTGAATATGGAGATGAACTTGTAGTGAAAAACATGACCAATTATCCAAGAAGCGGATAAGCGTGGTCTCTTTTGAATTTTGCATTAAAAGTGGGAGTTCAGCCTTCACGTAAGAGCCAGTCTTGTGTGCTGTCTGTACTTGCGTTTCTATGCTTCTTCCTGGTTTGCTTAGCACTAGCAGTGTTTGTTGAGAAGCTTATATATTCCCTGTATGATGGCTTGGCTGTAGTCCTTCTATCTACTCTGTCACGTTTAGTGCCAAGTCACTGAGGCTGGAAGGGCACATCCTTTCCCAACGTGAAGCTCCAGTGACTGCTGGTGAGCAGTAATGGACTGCAGTGGGTCTTTGATGCTCCTAAGTATTTCGTCACTCACGCTGTGTGCCTTGAATCAATAACCTGCTTTGGTCTGTAACCCAATAGAACTGCTTAATAGAGAAAATTTTGCTTGTGTTTCATCCACTTAGCTTATTTCACTCTTTTGATAGATTTGCTCCAGCAAGATAACTACTGAAAATGATCAGGCGCTTGTCATATGCCTGTGACAATGAACGTTGCTGTATTTTCCCACCCATACTCCAGGGCACGGGTAACTTGTGTCCTTTGAAAAGAACAGGGATGAGTAATTCCTTTGCATAAAATCAGAGTTGGGTGGAAACCAGCAGCTGCTGCTGGGGACATGGAAGCAGGGCAGAGAAGATCAGACACAGGAAAGCTGCTGGGTAAATCTCTACTCATCTTATCTGCACAGGCACGGAACCTGCGCCTGCTTTTATTCGCAGTGTCTGAAGAGACCAGGTAACCTGTCGTCTCTGTGAGTGAAACCAGGTTATTCTCAGGTAGCAGGTACGGCGTAGCAGAGCCCAAAAGCTCCATGCGGGACTGAAAGCATCCAGCTTGCAGAACAGAGGCAATGGTCATGTGCTGGATGCTAAAGGGATAGAGTAGAGGTGAAGATGTAGAAAGCTGAATCTGGAGGAAACCAGAAAAAGAATAGGATTTAGGTCTTGGCTTCTTGATGAAAAGGAGCCAAAGGGTTTGATTCTGCTGATGTGGGCATTGGATACCTGGCTTCAAGAGTGGTTATTTGGGTATGAAGAGGTTAAGCTGTCTGCGCTCTTTTGTTTTGCCCTGCCTCTCCCTTCAGAAGAAGACTTGCCTATAAAGTTATTTTTAGGTGCCTTGTGAGTAAGTTTTGTGGGAAGACAAGCAGCCAGCAGCCCCCGGCGAGCTGCTAAGCCCACCCCTCTCAGCTTACAGCATGTAATTAGCAGATAATCATGCCAAAATCACAGACTCCAACAGGCTAATTTTATCGCATGTGCTGACATCGGTAGGCTTGTTGAAAGTAAGTTGTGGGTTGTTGGTTAAATGTGTTTCCTCACTTGTTTACGAGCTTGTGTTCCCGTGTTTGCGGTATAAAGGCGAGATCAAATGGAGGTCTTGTCATTTAGCTGCCACTGGTGTTTTGATTAGGTTAGATGACACGGGACATTTCCTAGCACTGAAACTGCATTTTATCGAGATGTGGTCACTGCTAACAGTATGTCCAATAATGCTATCACGTTTCACTGCGGCATTGGTGTGGAGTGTGTTTGAGCTTTGATTCAGCCATATATTCAAGCACATGCTTTGAGGTGTACTTATTCAGTTAACATGTAATTATATATTTATAAATGTATATATAAAAAACTCTAGGTGCTTCTAGAATTGAGCTGGAATTTCCTATGATCTAAATGGGAATTAAGCATGTATTTTTAAGCTACGTTTATACTTACGAGTTTTGCTAGTTTAGGACCTTAGTAACTCCTGCAGTTTTCTTTAGCAAAGAAAAATATTATGTGTCTGATGGTCGGGCTGAACAGCCTTCAGGACCTGCATACCTCTCTTACTGATGTGATAAAATAAAGATACCTCTTAATAGAAAACACAGCCCAGAGATATCCATCTGGGTACAATAAATCTGAGACAGGTAGATACAATAAAAACTATCACTGTTTCCTCCTGATAAAAGGAAGATTATGTTGGGCAAGGTTGCGGGGTCAAAAATCGGCCCAGTAACAGGAATCTTTGGGAAAGATGACCTGAAGAATGTGAGAAATGAACCCAACCTCCTGCTGCCTGATTTCTTGCCGATGGGCTTGGAAAATGCCTCTGACTCTGGGAGAGGTACCAGTGTGCAGCAGACAAAAGTGGTCTGGGCTGTCCCAGAGGTCAGCCGGGGAAGGGGAGAAGCTGGGTTCCCTTGGTTCACAGAACGGCCTTTTGTGGGGTGGGTTTCCCCGCTTGAGAGCATTCTGAGCTATTGTGGACAGCTGAAGGTCTGGGAACAATCCTCTGGTGGCCAGAAGAAAGGCAGGAGGGACCTGTGAGGTCTTCTCCATTTATGGGTGTCTCTGGTTTTGCACCAGGACTCTGAATGAACACTATCATCCACCGAAATGCTTCACAGCTCCTGCCCAAGCCGCTTCCCTGCGACATTTTGGATCTGGCTTTATAAAAGCAGCTGTCAGGTGTGGGAATTGGCCTCCCTCAGGTGAGCATTTAGTGTTTTATAGAAGAGCACAGACCTTTGTAACCTGTTTTCATTTTCTCGAACACTTACCGTGACAAAAGGTGTCTGCAGCTGAATTGGACAGACCTTGAGGATTTGCCGCAATATTTGTGCGAGTCCGTATGGCTCTTGGCTGTAAGGTCTTGCATATAGTCTCACCTGTGAGTTCAGATCTCTGTGGTAGTATCTTGTACTTTCAGTCTGGATAAGAAAAGCAATGGGGGAAGTAGTAGTTCAACCTGAAGCACCAAAAATCCAAAGTGACCCTTTTCTGATAGGCCAGCAAATAAATATTTATCTAGGAGATAAACTTGGTTCCTTTTTCCCCTGATCATAATGGAGGCTGCATGTGTAGAGGAAATATCCCTTGTGAAAGCAAGCCAAGATCACTGGGCTCCAGGCGTGAGTGCTCTGTTTGCCTGTCATATGGCAAATTAATTCAATGGCAGAATATGGCACCATTGCCTCAAGCAGGCAAGTGCCATTCTGCGGGAAGCATAGTTCATCCTAATAGCTGGCTCGTGAGCAGTGTATCAGAGTAGCAATGAAGTAACATCTTGCATGCAGGAGACGTGGCGGTAGCTCCAGAAATGAGATTGCAAGCCTGGTTCCATCACAAGTCCCTATTTTCCCGCCCATCCATCTAATGTTCACTTGGAAGCAGTCACTGACTGCTCCATCCGTTCAGATTCAGACAGTCTGAATTAATGAGTCTTGTCCAGGTCTCCTTTGACACCAGTTTTTGTTATCTAAAAACTGTTTGTGGCTCTTTAGAGAGAGGAAAAAGTCCTGTTAGTGGAAGCATCACCATATCTTCATTTGGGCAGATACTGATTAGTAATGGGACACTTACCGAGGAGGGTGCCTGTCCCATAGCATTGGGGTGTGATGCCACTTGGTACTTGTTTGAACATGTAGATTATTTTTGCCAGTTGCTTGTCAAAAACTTGATTTGCTCCATAGCAGCGGGAGGAGGGAGGTGGGAGGAAGAAAGCCCTCCAGGACTCCCCTGGGATGTCTGTGGGTTCATTTCCGGAGCTGCTGGGGAGGGCACAGCACTGCTGTCA
>Ga0181612_174694_pt1 | contig 21225 bp, 15 predicted proteins | sample HoacroProtozoa21_FD_119630 | JGI IMG/M metagenome (GOLD analysis project Ga0181612, IMG submission 119630) | Hoatzin crop microbial communities from Cojedes, Venezuel. Combined Assembly of Gp0051906, Gp0051904, Gp0051908
CCTCAGCCGCTCCTCACAGGGTATGCCTTCCAGGCCTTCACCAGCTTTGTTGCCCTCCTGTCCTTGTCCCTGGACGTGCTCAGGGACCTTCACATCCTGTTTAAATTGCGGGGCCCAGAGAGTTTGGCTCTCTTGTCTTTGTAATTCCCTTTCACATGGTTGGGGGCTGCTGTTAGATATTCTTCTGAGCCTCTTCAGGCTTGAAAAGTCTAGGTCTTGCAGTCTTTCTTTCTAAGCTGTATGTGCTATACTCTAACCATCTTGGTAGCCCTCTCATGGACCCTCTCTGGTTTTTCAGCATCCCTCCTGAGCAGTCCATTCCAAAACTGGAAGCATTCCAGCATTTAGAAGAAGGGGATAACTTCCTTTTTTCAAAGGTTTCTCATATGTGTCCTGGAGAAACAACTTCATGAGGTTCAACTGTGGTACATCTTAAATACAAACTTAAACTGGAAACTTAAATAAAATAAAAGACTTGGGAAATAGCTTGGTTTTTATGAGATGACAAAGTTCACTTTCAAAATGAGGTAAAACATGGTCATTTTTATCTTTTAAGAAGTAATTTGGAAGTTTATAGACTGAATAAGGCAGTGGCTTTTGAAGAAAGCCAATTCATAATGATCTTTATTGCATTGCTACATCTAATGGCATCCTTTTTTAGAGGCTATTTTAGCATGCTAATGTTTTACTAGAATACCACTCAAACACTTTCTTTTTAATTGGGAAGGAAGAGGTTAATCTGTTTTTAAAACAATCTTCAACCCTGTTGCTGTTGCATGCAAAGAGTGTAAGGTAAGCTTTTGTCTGAAGTCCAGTATTTAACAAGAATATTATTGTAGTTTTCAGTTATATGGACATTGTACAGTAAAAAAGTTTATGTATCTGCGTTCTTAACAGAAACAAGAAGGTTTTTCAGATTTGTACTGGAGCTAAAAACCCGCCATTAGTCAGAGATTTAATGACGCACATTCAGGTCTTGCTTTTTTTGGTCAGGTTTTGAGCCTGTGGTGATAGAAAATGTGTTAGAAGGTGATGAGCTACGGACAGACATCGAAGCAGTGGAGGCTAAAATCCAGGCTCTTGGTGCTGAAAATATTCTTTGTGTACATTCTACAACGTCTTGCTTTGCTCCAAGGGTACCTGATAGGTAAGTAGTCTTTGTAAGATGTGTGCTGTTTGTTACTGTAAAAAAAAATACAAGCAAACAAAGCCTTCATGTTTTGAATGTCCATCATGCTAAAATTGCTTAATTACTGCCAACAATTAGTAAAGATACTTTAATCCCCTTGCTTAAGGAAAATGACAGATTGAAACAATGTTCCACTTTCAGAAAAGTATGTTAAGTAAGTGAGAATAATGCAGAAGGTTTTCCTTCAGTTTTATAGCTGAGGTTAATGATGATCTCTTGTGATGAAATGAATGTCTTTTTGGCAGTGATTTTCTCACCATTTCATGGAAGTAGTAGAAACAGACTTTCATAGAAGCCTAGTCTATGTAAGGGAATACTGCAAGGAATGTAGTTCCATAGCTAGTGCCACGTTTTAATATTACTTTTGCCTTTTCTACTCTTCTCCTCTAGCCAGTGATGAATTTTCCTAGGCTTTTAATACAGATTAAAAAAAAAAATAAAAGCTACAGTGAAATTTAAAATCTTTGCTTAAGTTACTCTTTCATGTATTATACTGATGTTTATTGGGCTATTTAAGAAGTACTGACATAAGGAAGCTCTTGGAAGCATCTAGGGCAAATGTGCTGTATGAATATAACACGATTTGCCCTGCTGTAATTTACTTTGATTTGAACATTTGCTGCCTGATTGTATGATGCTACTTCTTATAATTTCCCACTGTTAAATCACCATCAAAAGAAGCTTAAAATACATTGCATTCTTTCTTATTACTACGTGTCTATGTAGCACTTGTGCAAGTTATGTATAAAGTGGTCATTCAAGCACTGGCTGAAGCTGCAATGAACGCTGCAGTTATAGATGGGAAATAGAGTATCAGAGACATTATTTCAGTGTGTAGCTTGGGTATGAAATACTTGAAAAACTTCTTAATCTGAAAATGGCGTGTTGGGGTAGAGGTGGCTAAAGTACTTGGTGTATTGAGTCATTTGTCCAAAATGAGCACCATTGTTACTCACAAAGCCTGCTTGCTTTGTTTGCTTATGAAAAGAAGTATCAAGAAGCAAATTTGTTTGGTTTTTACAATTGAACAGGTATATTTTTATGGGCTTCTGTACAGTACACTGAAGTACGAGATATTAGTAAGATGTCTTTTTTTAACATGGTTTTGAATGTAGTGCCTCTGTTCCACTTTAATTGTTTTTAATTTGTCAAAAATTAAAAAGACTTATGTTTATAGTTCCTCTGCAGTGCATGCTTTTTTGTTAATTACTTTATTATCTGGAAAATTTAGTTGAATATTTGCAAGTGTAGGAGAGAAACATTGTTGAGTCTGAAACAGGGCAAGTAAAGATATGTTTCACTCTGTTTTCCTACCTTTAAAAAAAACAACAGTATTTATCATAGGTTAACCCAGTTGCTAGAGGGAAGTTAAAACTGTATAATTCTGCCAGAATACTATGAACATTGCTTGAAGTTGACTTGCAGATTTATTGGCTAACTTAAATCACAGCTATCAAAAGTGAATGGTCTGTTTTATAGCTTGGGTAAATGAATCTTTTCCTTATCTGCCTCCTCTTTTTGACATGCGATTGTTTTGTCCTCTGCAACTAAGAGATGAATTATTAGGTAGTGGCACTGTGTTATGATATACTAAAGATATAGAAGGATTTGAACGCACTTTCTATTTAAAGGATACTGTCAACTATTGAAGGCCATAACATTCATCTTCCTACAGGAAGAAAAATCCTGTACAGCATTTGTGGAGAGTACCATTTTAAACGTCTGTTTTTAAATATCTTGCATTTGTAAGACTTTGTGTAGTTGTGGTGGACGTGCTTTAAGATTTTAAGTGACCTAGGATTGTTAAAAGGTCAGGGTAAGAGTTCTATGCCTGTGTACCTGTAGCTTTTCTTTGAAGTATTATTTAAATTTATGAGAATAATTCACTAAGTGTATAAACCCCCTTCCTCGGAGAGACATCAGTTCTCCCTTTTACCTGCTGTTGCTGGGAGCTGTCTCTGTAACTACTTTATTTAAAGTAGAACTACAGGAAAAAAAAGTGTCTTTTTCAGTTTATGTACTTAGCAGAACTCTGTATCTTGTTACTTTCATTAATATTAGAAGAAAGAGCAAAGCTTTCTTTTTATGAACTTGCACAAGCAGGAGAGAAAGAATCAATTGGATAATATTTCTGTGAGTCCTATTTATGACTTTTAGGAACTTGAGTAGTAATGAAAGTTATATTAATGCTTCATTTTTCTGATATAACTAGCAGCACTTTTAGTGGTTCGTTTTAAGCCTTGGAAGCAGACAAGTGGTGTGCATAATTGTTTGCTTCCCTTGCGTAATCACGTATTCTTTTCAAACTGTAGTACTCTAGCCCTGTATTGTAATATGGAGCTAATTGTTCAGTAGAATATTTTTAGGTAAAGAGACTTTTCTGTTTTCAGTACTTGTAGAAGCTAGCTTATTGCTCCTTTAAGTCTTGGGAGGTGAGAAAAGCAAATGTACCTAGCAGTACACCTTCTATGTTTCCAGTTTGGTCAAATTCTCTACCTGCACTTGAAAAGAAGCCTGTAACAGGGGAACTGTTTTGCTTTGAATCTCCGTGGAAGGTAAGGAATGAGCCTGATTAAGATCAGCGGATCAGAAGGCAAAAACTTTGCCCTGTGTAGTGTTACATTTCCTGAAGTATTCTGTTAACGTTGTGTAGTTCAGGATTCAGGATGTTGATAAACGTGAAAAATTACTGGACATGCAGCTCCTGACAAGTATCTTGACTTTAGAAGATCATACGTACATTAGACTGCTGGTGGTTCCTAAGCATTGAATACTTGTGATGTCTTTAGGGAGAATACGGTGATGATGTTTTCCTAAGGATCGAGATTCAGAAAATTTAATCTGAGGTTTGCAGCTGAATTTTGCGTTACAAAACAACACTGGGCAATGTAATAGAAGTAGAGTGCTAAGGGATGTCACCTCTTGGAAAGTGTTTTCATACTCTGACACGTTTTATATGAACGTCAGTAAATTACAGTGAGAGGCTGTACAGAAGGAGATGGAGTAAAAATGTATTGGAGGTTTAGGGTTTCCTGATTAGGTTTTGTAAAGAATACTACCTTTATCATCACTTTATTATATGTTACTTTATTTTTTCAAATAGGTTTTGTTTCTAAAATATTTTCACAAGTTTAGGGAAAATAAAGAGCTTTTTAAAAAATACAGCATGATCAGAGTGCTTAAAAAAAGGGTACTAAGTCCATGTGTGTTTAAAATGCTGAAAGCCCTTACCCAAAATGACCTATGCACTCACATAAATCCTAGTTTGACCAACAAATCAATCCAGGCTGAGCTCACTGTGATTTCGAGATTTCTAAAGGCAAATGAAGTGTTGTCCTTATTTCTAAGTAAACAGTTGAACAAAATTTTGTTGGATCTCCACATTCAGACATTTTGGGGCTCTCCATTCCTTTGAAGAATATTTTTTATTTTAGTCAGTTTATCTGAAATATGCAAGGGAGATTTCAGCCAAAGGGTTGAAATATTGGTTCTTTGAAATAAACAGAAGCATGTAAAACCTTCCTGTTCTGTGATGCTTTTGACTCCCAAGACACATCTTGAAACTTCCATTAGGCCATTTTCAGGTTGAATATTAGAAGAAAAGGAAAAAAAGTGTGAATAGCTAAAGCTCTGTTAGTTGTCATTGAAGTAGTATAAAAAAAAAAAGCTTATCTGAAGCAGAATGATTTGGGATCTGTTTACTCGTTTTCAGACAAAACTTTCAGTGAAGCGTGAAAAATTTCAGCCCAGGTCAACGATTTGTAGTATATGTAAAAGCTAACAGAATTTTCTTCTTAACCTTTATGGCTTAAGGTGACAAGTGCTGCCCTGAGGTACTAATAAAAAAAGTTTCTTTTCTCATTCTGACCTCCTTGTAGACCTTTCAGTCTTTTAATGGTCGCATTTGTAACATGAGTTACAGTTATCAGTGCTTCTCTAAATTACAGTTTTATGCTCATAGGCTGGAGGAACTGGCTGTGATTAGTGCTAATTATGACATTCCCCATATTGTCAACAATGCATATGGAGTTCAGTCTTCGAAATGTATGCATCTTATCCAGCAGGTAGGAGCTGTGTATTTCCAATAATATTTTTTTTTACACATATGAGTAAATCTCTGATTGTAGACAACACTAGCAGATTTTATTGGGTGTTTCACAGCTTCGAGACTAATCCTATGCCTGTCTGATATTTGAACAATTTTCTGAGAAAGCAGAGCAGAGGGAAATAGAACTTAAAAATAGTATTTGTTATTTCTGTTATGTGCTGTTTGTGTAATAAACTGATGTTTATTTAGGTTTTGTTTATGTTCAAATGTATTTTCATAATGGAAAAATGTCCTTAATAAGCTTTCCTAAAATATTTCCTAAACTTGTTGACTAAAAATAAAACAGTGGATCATACTTGAATAGGGCTTAAGCCTTCAACAGAATGCAAGTTACCGATTTTCAAATGAAGGTGCAAGATTCTACAGCATCACTTCATAGATGTTGTCACTGTTAAAATATTGTTGGCACAGAGAACAGCTGAGGAAACTCAGTTAAGTTCAGTGTTATCTCAAAAAAAATTTAATTTCTGTTGCTGTCTGATTTGAAGAGGAGGTTGATTAGTATCTAAGATCAGCCGTGAAACTTAGAATTCTTGCATTTTTGCTCACTGCAGTGTACATGCACGGTTTCTTCAATATTTCTCTTTTCTCTCTGTTGCCCATATTAAAAGAATAGGGGGATATTTTTTAACAGCCTACATGGGATTCTGAACTATCATGAATTTAAAATATGCTGGTCATTTTTTTTCTAATGACAAACACGTTGCAATTAACTGGGCACAGACCAGTTCCGTGTAGAATGACAGGAACATCATGTTGGCATTTCTAAATCTTGAGAAACTGAAGGAATACGACAGAAGTCGAAGTGATATGTGGAACAGAAAATGGCATATGCTTTATTTGCAGTGTGCTTGGTACGTGTTTATTGTGTTTAACTTGCACAAGTTTAGTGAAATTCTAACATGAATGGTGCTGTGGAATTGCTGAGTTTTACTGCATGAAATGTGTCTAATGATAACCTTTTCAGACTATAAAGCTACAAATAGAACTGTTACTGTGTTGGTTTCTGTGTTTTCTCTTGGCTTCGTGATAGGTTGTTTGGGTTTTTTTTGTTTGTTTGTTCTTTGTTTATGCAAATGTATACATTTGAGCCCTGATTTATTCTACATTTATTTACAAAAATCTATTTCCTGCAATAGAATATGTATTGTCTATGAGGAAGTAGTTTTTAATGAATACTTAGGAATATGTACATGCTGAGCACAGTGTGAACAGAACTTGCATGAGTATCACAGGAAAGAGCTTTTGTGACCGCTTCATTTGTCATGCTTTTTCTCTGGTGGTCTCCTGTCAATTAAATCAAATGATAGCTGCTGGCATTCGTCTTCCCATCAAAAAGCTGACAAATTTGGAGTGCTTCTTCCCATTTCCTGTGCACTGAGCTATTAAAACATAGGAATAATAACTGTGGTTAGCTGATCTGCTTTTTTTACTCTTTTCCATAGGCTCTGTTTCTGTTTCTTGGTTTTAGTATGTAGTACTTTAATATGTATGTATTTGAATATACGTTATTATGTATGTTCTTTAATATAGTTTTCAGGTTCTGCTATGCTTCATGCTTTTTAATTATTCGGTTCACAGTGGCATATTAATCAAGTTGAAGATATACTGCAGAATCTACTCTTTTTTTTTTCTCCTTTAAGAATATCTGAGTAGCTAGGTATAAGGACATTTTGTTTTCTGGGAAGTGGGAAATCTGTTTTAGGAAGTTACTTGGATCTTGGTTTTGCAGTCAGTCTTATAAGGAGTAGTGCTGTCACAGCCCACTTGTTTTAATGTAAATTTGTACACGTATCAAGAAAAATACTATTCTTTTCTGATGAAGCATTAACCTGTAGCCCTTTACTGTGAGAACCTCTGAAATGTTTTGAGTTGTATGGTTTTAACTGTATAATTCCCATTAAATTCAAAGGGTTTTGTTTTTGTTTGTTGTTGAAAATAAGCTACACTTAGGCTTGCAGGAACTAGAGTCAATATTTTAAATCATAGCAGAATAGGAATTTGTAAGGTACTATGTAAGCAGACAATGGTAATAATAGTGAGCAGTGCTAGGAAAACTTAATACTGTGATTTTTAATTTTTCATCACAAATCCAATATCTGAGAGAGTTTCAGGAATTGTATTTATTTTTATTACATTGCCGTGTAATTATGATGCTAGCATGTGTTTCCCTTGTCTAATGTCTGCTGTGTAATTTTTTTTGTTGTTCCTTTTTGATAAAGGGTGCTCGAGTAGGCAGAATAGATGCTTTTGTTCAGAGCTTGGACAAAAATTTTATGGTTCCAGTAGGTGGTGCTATCATTGCTGGCTTCAATGAGTCCTTCATTCAGGAGATCAGCAAAATGTATCCAGGTAACTAGTTCATGGACTGATTTCATCCATATGAAATAACTGTAGAAAACTTGATTATCAGCCTTCTTTCACATAAAGTTTATTTTTGCCAATTTAATTTGTGTGGGGTTTTTTTTCAGGAAGAGCATCTGCATCTCCTTCTTTAGATGTCCTCATTACGCTTCTGTCTCTAGGTGCCAGTGGCTACAAACAGTTGCTGAAAGAGAGAAAGGTAAGCTTTTTGGCAACCAGCACGTTGTTGAAGTCAGCTGTTAACAAAGCCTTGTTGCAAAAATGCTTTATGTAGTAGATCCGGTTTCTGTCTAGAAAGCCATTTAACTACTTCGGAGCTCACAGCTCCGAATCTGGAAAGGCAGTATGATATAATTACTTTTTGGCTAATTGGTGGCCATGAGCAAGCATGATTTCCATGTTGTCTTCCAAACCAGAAAGCTAAACTGAGGTCCTGTACTATCCTGTACAGTATTCACATTTGTTGTTTTAAAGTGTGACTAATACAGCAGAATTTTGCTCACAAAAGCTTAGTCTGAAAAGTACTGTGCTTTGTTATTACGGTCACACTGCTTCAAGGACTAAAGCATGAGATGGGATATTCAGAGGTAACCCAGGGGTCTCTGCTGTTCTTCCTGTGGCCCTGTTGTGCCTTTGTGCTGTGATAGTGTTTAACTGATCGTTTGTGTACCACATTCTCTGGAGTATCACAGCTTCTGGTTAGCTTATAAATACTGTGCATGGCCACAAAAAGAGAAAAGTACTGTTATTTAAGATATTCATTTAGATACAGAGCTAGGTTTCTTCTCTGCCTCTCACAGACTATGTGTTTTGTGTTGGGTGTAACTGCATTGCATAAGCATGCAAGTGGTCTAAGGTTGGAACCTGTACAGGTTCCTTGACTGTCCTTAATTCTGGAAGTAAAACAGACCTGATTTTGCTATCTTTATATATTAACACAGAGGATTCTTTTGTAGAGGATTTTAGGTAAGGAAATGCTGAGTACTGTGAAGTTAATAGTTTCAAATCATGCATGACCTGTTCCATTATTTTATTTAGAAGCTACATTCCAATTGTTTCCTGCTGACAGCTTGCTGGTGCCTCTGATTGCCTGGCAGGGCAATAGTGCTGGATGCTGTGACTTGTTTCTAGCTGCTTTCAGAGGCATCCAAAAATTCTGTACTGGAATTGAGATCCCATTGGAGTAGCTAGACTATAGAAAACCAAACTGGCGTAATGGCCTTACACAGAGTAAGAAGTGATCTGTGCAACTAAAGTGAAAACACGGTTGTGAAACACTGAAAGCAGTTACCACTTTTGCCGCTATTGCAATGCAGTGTCTAACATTTTATTCTGGACTGTTGTATGTATTCCCATGTATGGTTTGTGTCTTCATTAGAAGCAAATTATATTTTTCCCCCTTTACTCTAATCTCCAGAAAAATCTCGAGTGGCTTTACCATGTCTTCTGCAAAGCTGATTTTGATGTTAGATTTACACTTGTAGCGGATACATAATGGGCAGTATAAATATTCTCCAAGTCATAAATAATAATTCATTCATAAATAAAATGTCTTAATGAATAGCTCTATATTTTGAATAATGTAATTTTCTTTGAAGTAGAATTCTAAAGTGAATAAAGCATTATATTTTTACAACTTCAGGTATTTTATTTCAAATGTGAGTATACTCTATAAACACAGCCTTATATATGGCATAAATATGTTTCTTTTATTGGATTTGCTGTAGAAATAGAAACGTTTTTTTGCTTAAATCTATTTGTTCCTGAATTGTAAAAATGTAATAGTGATAGTTTATTGCCTGTGCTCTGTGAAAGCAGAGGCAGAGCTATTAGGCTCCCAGCAGGAGCTATTTATAGCTTGACATTGAGTACTCCTTTCTATATTGGTGCAGCTACACCTACTAACACAAAAAGTCAGCTATAAAAAACTTCAAGTATTTTTTTTCCTTTCTCTTTTTACCTTATCCGTATTTACATGGTGTTACTTCAGGTTGTTTGAGCTCAAGACAGAAAGACCAGAATATTACTGAGAGGAGATTTATCTTGCACGACCAAGGAAAGAAATAGTCTGCCCAGTTTTTCTTTTACACAGATGGACTAATATAGGAAGGGGAGAGATTATATAAGGGAGAGGAGCATGTACACGGAATGGGATTTTCTGACAGGCTGGCAGTCATGGAGCGTGCAATTGTCCGAGAGTATGAGATTATATGTTATTGTATGTTAGGATATGAAGGAGTAAAATGGTGCAGTGCATCTGAGGGCAGAAGAGCAAGGGCATAACACACGTGCTGTCCAAATGTCTGAATAAAAGTGGCCATATATGAAAGCTTAATAAGGAATGTTTTCAACAGTCGTATTTAGCCTTGATGTTTCCAGGGAAAGAGTGGAAGAAGACCACCAACAGTAACGTTTTTTCACTTGTTCTGAATTTTCAGTAGTCCTTTTTATATGTTTGTGTAGTGTTTAAGACAGTGGTTTTCTGATCTCAGTAGGGGATTCTAGGTTCTTTAGTAATGTAGACAATGGCAGTTGATCTGTAGTCAAATTTGTTTATATCTTTCCTGATAAAGAAATCATAGTATTTTGTAAAGGTTATGTTTTTGTAGCGACTCCTTTGATTTCCTCGGTGCAGGTTATGTTGTGTCCCATATTCTGCATCGTCAGGTCTAAAACTCAATTTTCATGTATGTATTTATGTGTCTGAACCAGGCCACAAGTAGCAAATATAGTGGTTACACTGTGTAACGGCATAAACAGTAGCTTTCGGTTGTCACCTCAGAATTGAAGGAGTGCAAGAACATTCAGGGTTTGTGTTCAGGACCCTGCGTATCAGGTTTAATACATGTTAACTATTTGCCAGTGTGGTCCATTTAATCCATTTAACTAATTATTATACTGGTATTATTGAAGAGGTGATGGCTTCATTTTGTTTTCAGCAGTTACAAATTTCCTCGTTAGATTTTCCATAACAGTCTACCAATCAAGATAATTCTTATTTTCTTAAATGTATTTCTGTGTTACTTGGACATGATGGAGCTTTTTATATCTGTATCCATCTGTCTGTATACTTTCTAAGAGTGATTAACTGGAGTAATTTTTATGTCCTTATGGAGTATGTATCTAAAATACTTAAAGTCACACTGAGTGGGAGGAAATTGTTTGGTTTTTACAATTCGGTAAAATATTGGCTTTACATTTCATGGTTTATCATTGGTGTGATTATTCTTATAAGAATAAATTATTTACACAGTTCAGCATGAGTTTATGTTGCTGCTCTACTTACGATTGAATTTAAGAATAAGAGAAAAGCCGTTTAATGCTGGATATGAAAAAGGAAAAAAATCAAATATTCTTACAATAAGACAGACAATTGTTACTCCTCTTTTTTTTTATCATCAGTTTGCTACACTGTAGTTTGTCAAACATGGGAATACTGCAGGATTTTCCTCATGTGAAAAATGTGGAACCATATCCAAGTTTTAGACTGGCTGGAGGCAAGATAGTTCAAATGAGTGTAATCATTATTTTAAATTGTGTTGTGTAATTTAACAAATGTCAGGTATGAGTGGAAGCTTCAAAGAGGCCTACGTACTTAAAGCATGTATTGGAGAGGTATGTCCCACAATCAGCTTGATCTCAAGGTCTTGGAAGTGCTGAAGAGAGAATGTGTTAATCGGTGGTGTTAAGAAAGACCTTTTAAAACAATATGAGTGCAGTGATTGTCAGCGTTAGTGTTACCATATCAAATTGGCAAGACTTACTGGGCAGCTTCTGTTGGATTACTTGTATATGATACAAAGATTTAAATGTTCTGTAATTAATTTCATATTTTTAAAACTTTCCAGTATATTACAAACTCAGCACAAAATTCTCGATCTTGCAGTGCAAGAGAATCTGTGGTGGCATGTGTAGGTACCACACACGTGCAGATACAGTTTCTGCCATGTGTTTGGCTGCATTTCAAGAAAAAGCCGTCTGCCGGGGCTCTGCGGGACGTGCTTCAGCAGGTCTCCATGCTCAGCACTGCAGCCTCCCTTCGTCTGCGTGAACCGATGTGCTGGCCGAGTGGCCAGATCAGATCCCAGGCCGGGTGCAGCTGGTCAGTCTAACACAAAGCAGAAGAGAGGCTGGGGTGGCTGCATTATAAACAGCTGCTGCGGCAAACTCATTTAAGATGGGACCAGATCAGTCTCAGGTACAGCATGTGAGAGTTGGCAGTCTGTATCTAGCGCAAAGATGTTGTAAAATTACTCTTCTGCAGTGTCTTCAGCGCCATAAACAGCTATATGACTGTTCTCCAAGGACAACTCATTTTTTCAGATGAAATGGGGAGGAAGGCAGAGCGTTACAGACTCGGAGCGTAAGCAAGCTGTGTGGTTAGAACCAGCTAGGATAGTTCCAACCACGCACAGAAAGTTTTCTGGCCTTCACCAGTTGTCTGTCTGTCACCTGATACGGGACTAACGGCATATTGAGTGCTCCCATCTTCTGCTTTTTCTCTAGAGTTATTGGCTTTTTCCTTACTTGTTTCCCTCTTATTTTTTTCATTTGGAAGAAGAACAGTGCCCATCGCAATGGAGCAACAAATGAAGAGTCACTTGTATTAGTGTAGGTTCTATTAAAAAATAGTTTAATACTGTAAATACAGTGTGTTTCATATATTTTAATAGTTGTTATGAAACTTCTTGAAAATATTTTTGTATACGTATGTGGAATAGACCATTTTACCCAAATAATTGAGTAATTTGGCACATTTGATGCATACACTACTGTTGACATGTTCTTCGTATTTCTTGATGTATTTTATTGTTTTAGGCGCTAGAAAGACCAGAAGAAGTGCAAGACATTTTCACATGGTTTAGCGTTCATTTCACTAGCCTGGTGAGGTTTTGCGAGAAGTTTCTAAGGGAAAAGAGTGAATTAAATAATGGAACTTAACTGACATTTAGTGCTTGGGTTGTTCAGTGCAACTTTAGCATAATAGTTAGCTTCATTGGAGAAAACTTGAGTGCTTATCACAGAAAATCAATTGTGTAAGAACTCATTTGTATATAATTGCTTAGGGCACGTATAAATTTTCCATGTAACAGAAATATTTTATGATGGAGGTTGGTTATAGATTTGACCTCACAAAAATACTGCTTTTTTCCTTTTTTTTTGCAAAGGCCGTGAATCTACTTTGCAGCAAACTGCTTAACTTCTGAAACTGTAAAATGTCTAGAGGGCTTCCAGTGGAAAGATGCAAAATAGTGTCGTTCATAAAAGTAAGTTCTGAATTTGTATTCAGGTAGCTTCAGTCAAACTGATGAAAATACATACTTGGATTTTTTTTGCCATCTTTCCATTCTCCCTTGCTTTGACAAATTCCTGTGTATGTAAAGGCTCATCTAGTAACCTAAGTATTTAATCTAAATTTAATTCAATACATTTATGCAGTGATTGTATAAATAAGTGCTGGTTATACCAACTTGCAGTCCTTTAAGTAATAAATCTTAAGAGGTGCAATAGAGAATTCCCTAGGTACAACACACAAAAATTAATTATTTGGGAATTTGTTCCTGTTCCGGGACAGGTTTTTCTCAGTACTAGTTTCACCAATAATATCTCCATAGTAGACACAATATATGTATATTTCTGTAATACTTTGCTTCAATTGTAGAAGTAAATAGCCAGCAGAGGGAGCACAAATTAATTTATGGTTTGGATTCCAAAAAAATACTAACAAAATCGCTAACACATTGGTGATGCTTGTTGTGGGAAGCAAATAACAAATAAGTAACGTGTTTATATTCAGTGAGGGACCAGAAGGAAGGAAAAAAGTGTCTGAACTTTTGAAACATAAAGGTTTTTCAACTTCTGTGAGTGAACTGTAAATAAGCTCTGAATTGAAACCCTAAAATCACGTGATTTACAAATGCCTCTGAAAAATAAGGATGATTTTTCACAAATTTCAAGTTCTGATCATTAACCGTAGATGCCTCCCAAAATTTTTTGCTGTTGTTCCAAGTATTATAGAAGCGTTATGCTCTTGTTGATAGTTGAATGAATAGCCTGATTCATTTAGACAGAAGCACGGTACTTTTTCCTCTCTGGCTGAATTCATTCTGTGGTATTAGTAAGAACGGGTTGGGAGCTGTGTTCATTTGGTCACTCATGAAGTGAGACTGGGTTCACTGCAGTGGCTGAAGGAAAGCAACTGTAACATTCTCCCAGCTTAGCTACCACAAAGCTCATTTGGTTTCAGAAGACCTTTGGGAGATTCTGCTCAAAAACATAGTTTTGATCACAAGCTATAATTTGTATCTGTCAGAGTGCGCAGGTCAGAACAGGATCCTGGTCTACAAACAGAAAAGGCAACTCTATTTAAAGAATGAAAAATCACTTGTCAAGTCCAGAAATTGATGAGGGTGCTTAAACAGGCAGTCAGACTGAAGCAGATGAGCAGCACAATTTTTGTGGCCAGAAACAGGAAAAATCTGGTGGTTAGTATCTTTTAAAAAGACTACCCAGTGTTTGTATCTTTTTGCTACTTTTTATTAGAGACTAAGAATTAAAAAGGATGGCAAAGAAGCCCAAGGGTGCAGTAAGAAGAATGGTGTTTGTTCTCGCTCTGGCCATAAGGGTTTTGAGCTGAGACATGAAGAGGAAGGTACTAAACTGAGGAAGACCGTGAGCAATTATCATAGATTACTACTGGGGAAGAGGGAGGAAATAAAGATGAAGTAGGAGAAGCAGCCTTTTAGGTGCAGCGTGACTTGTATCTGAGCCAAAACATTTGTGAATCTCAGTTTTATGACACTTTCACAATAAAGGTGCAATCTAATGAAATGATAGCAGAGATTCAGATATCTCCATTCTTTTAGTAGGCTTGAGCAGGAGGGTTTGGTCCTGGGAAGAGGACTGGCTACACAACAGAGCTCAGTATTCAGGAGAGTATGGATTGTGTGAGACAAAATACATTCAAATATGTACTCATAGCCTTCTCATTAAGAGACTGTTGCCATTCTCATACAGAAAAAGGAGTCTGTGCGCCAGTGGTAATTGTGCTTGTGGGATACACAGTAACAAAATGCACTACTCAGTCTGAAACCAAAGTAAGGAGCAATTTGCCTTAAGGTGGCCATCTGTGATGGTAACAGTTCATTCTCTGTGGCTCAGGGTGCTAGGGTGGGGGGAAGCTTTTGCAGGAGTGCTGGGCCGTGGGAATCTTGTCAAGATTTTACCTCCCTAGGTTTCAGGGCTGCAAAGAGAATGGCTGAGATCGCAAGCACATGTGTTAGACCAGATAGAGAGCTTTGTACCAGCTTGAAGGGGAAAAACGGTGTTCAGGTAACGGAACCATTCATTTATAGAATGATTTTGGAGAATTGTCTGGTCCACTTAGTAGACATGAGAAGAGGATCCGCTGGCCACCTGTAAGATATAATGGAGACTTAACAGTTTTGTGAAATAGGTACTGTTTTCTCTATTGTTTAGCTAATAAGAACAGTATTGCATATTTTTTTTCCAGGAGATGTTTTCCTATCTTTCAAGTGAGCTGAAGAAGCTGGCAGATATCCATAATGAGAGATTGTTAGACACACCACATAATCCCATTTCCTTAGGTAATTGTTGTTTTTTATCTTTTAAATAAAATTTCTAATATACTATACATTCATAATGCACTTTCACAAACAGTTCCTATGTATTAAACATTGCTCCATTAGATTGTTCTTCGTCTGAGATGAAACCATTGAACCTAATAATTTAACCCACTATAAAAGAAGAGTTGTGACTTGAGCTTTTTTTTTTTTTACAGAATTGCTCCTGTCCAACATACTCATTTGTTGTAATCAAGGCAGGCAGAAGATGTTAGCATGTAGTAATACTTTATAAATAAGTAGATTTAAAAATAAATTAGGCTATAATTATTTTACCCATCATCTTATAGTGCTGTAGAAGAGATTATGGAATTCCTACTCAAGGTATTTGTTCTAAACAAAAATTCTGCTGAACACCGAAGTGATATTGCCTACCTGTGCAGAATCTCTGCCTTACATGACATTCTAACCAAAGAAGTAATCTATGACAGCTTGTGGGAAAATTAAAAATGATGAAGTCTTTTTTTTCTTTGTATTTAAACACAAATATTTGGTGGTGGTGTTGGAAAACAGCTTGTCCTCTGTGGTGGTTCTTTCAAGAAAAAGAAGCTTTGTAGCAGTTTTAACCCGACCTTTTGTTACTTTAGCCATGTCACTGAAGAATCTTGATGAAAATAATGATGCTGCTGTTACCCAGCTTGGATCTATGCTTTTCACAAGACAAGTTTCTGGAGCGAGGTGAGAATGATGTGAATTTTAAAAATTCATGGGGATTGTATTTGCATATATTTTATGAAATCCAATACTATTTGTTTTGTAACAGTTGTCTCATGATTACAGACTACAGTCTGACAATAACAAGTCAGAGACTAATATACCCTTCTTCATCACTGTTATGTACTAATAATGCCTACCTGCCTGAGTTAGCAGTGAGGCCCTGTTAGCTGTAGTAGGCTAAATAGATAATCTATGCCCATTTAATTTAGTGTCATTATTCCCTAGTGCCGCTTGGTTTCATTTAGTTTTCCAGCTGTTGCCTGATCTTATAGTTAAGTTGTAAGCTACTTAGGGAAGATCTTTGTTTTGTTTATTGCAGCACAAATATGGTTGTGCTGCATGTCAGGGGAATAAGCTTTTAATACCCTACGTAGCCTTTTGTCATATGGAAGAAAATCCTGCTTTCCAGAACTAATTGTGTTTTTAAAAAAAAAAAAAAAATCTACAACCTGAGCCAGTCTGAGTTGGATTTACCCTTAGAGACACTGATATGTAGAAATGCAGGCCAAATAATTTGTAGTGATTTTGGTTTAAACCTTTTAGAAGAAGAGAATGATTTAAAGTAAGTTTTGGCAGGATTCCTTAATCTGAATATTACTGCTGCCATGCTAACTTCTGCCATAGATTTAATGTCATTTTTTTTGTAGCAGAGTTGAATGTTTCCACATCAGAAGGTATGCTTCATTAGCTTGGATTATTTCACTTCCTGCACAGATGAATGGCAGTAAATCTATATGTACTGTAGTTAGATGCTCTTTTTAATTTGTCCTAACCTTGGCTTGTCCTGCAGTTTCAGCCGTCTTTGGTTGAAATTATTCAAGAGGTTCAGTTTTTGAAAAGTTATAACTCTCCAATTCTTTGTCTGATATAAAGGTTTCAAGTTTTTCCTTTTTTTTTTTTTTTTTATGTGAGTAATTCTTTTGTAGTAGATACACTGTTTGACCCAGCATTTCAACAGATTTTAAATGTTATGCTTGTGCTGAATGTCAGTGGTAGGAATAGCAACTCCCTACTTCACTAGTGTGCAGGCTCTTTATAACCTGTGGTCTGAGCTCTTGGACCAAGGAAAGATCTGCTAATCCTAGTGGTATTTGTCTGAATGCAGTTTCTTTTATGAACTGCAGGGAATGTGTCCACAGAGGTAGTAAATTCTTAGCAATTGATTGGTGTTAACTGCTTATGTAGGCTTTAACTGTAGCCACAAGGCAAGTTGTTCCTTTAACAAGTAAGAATGTGGATTACGGTCTTGATTTATCAGGGATGGATATGTACTGAAAGTGCTGAGAAATAGGGTGTAACAGGTAGAGGTTCTTAGTATGAGCAATAGGTAAAAGCGGTAGCAAAAAGTACACGCTACAGGGAGGGAGTAAACGTGGGGTTAACATTATAGGATGGTGGAAAAGGAGATGCAGTAGGGAGGAATGGGTGGGAAGAAGTTGGCATCCTGAGCCCTCTGAATCACTTGAGCCCAGACGTTTTGGACTGCAGTACACTGTGCCAAGCAGATACCTGTGCTGAGGCTGCTGTCAGAGTGGTCACCCGGGGAACTCGGGGTCGCCAGGTTGCCTAAGCAGGGGTGAACAGGCCCAGGTCAGAGACAGAGCAGGTCAGATAGTTAAGGCTTGTTATGGAGTAGGAAAGTTTGCTGCAGATGTCTTTTCCCCCGCCCCCCATACTGGGGGAGCTCATAAATACCAGTAATGAAGACTAATAATTTGACTGAAGAGGGGAAGGACATATGCGTATGCACACAGCCTCGAGCTAATTCAGGATCTGCTACTACTGTCACTCACGGCGATGCTTGGGCACTAACTTGGAGAATGCCTGATCTAAGCCTGCTTACATTAATTTGTTTAGAGTTAGTAGATATTACACCGTATAGGAACTTGTGTAAATGTGTTCATCATAGGGTATCACAGAAAATATCCAAGGCATCTTTAACTGAATCACAATTTGGTTTTGTTTGTTTCAGGGTTGTTCCCTGTGGGTCTGTACAAACAGTGAATAACTACACTTTTAAAGGCTTCATGTCACATACAAATGACTATCCCTGTGCTTACCTCAATGCTGCCTCAGCAATTGGAATTAAAAAGCAAGATGTAGATGTGTTCCTGAAAAGACTTGACAAGTGTTTGAAGACTTCTAGAAAAGAAGCCAAGAAAGAAAAAAGTGTAAATGAAATAGGTAATTCTGATACAGGCACAGAACACCTTGAAGAGTAGGTGATAGAGATGTGGTAACACAGGAAGATACGCTTTTGTTTGAAGGATGTCAGGTTTGTATTGGGTTAGCATTGGGAATCAGCAGTGGAGAAAATTTATTCCTGATCTGAAATCAACAGCAACAAAAAAACTTGGGTGAAATTCAGCTTTAAAGAAAGTAGGTGATATTCTTTCCAAGACTGAGTGCCAGATACAAGTTTTTTGCAGCACAAATACGCACTTAATATCTTGCCAAAGTAAAGCTTTACATTCATAAAGACCTGGAGCTGGCCTTTCAGTCTGTGGGTGACTATTTGGACCAGTGTTCAGCAAATCACAGAATGCTTACTCACATGTTCTTGGTTAACAAGATTTTCTGTGACAGTGATTGAATTCCTTCCTAGGTATAGACCATGCAGCAAGAAACGTTTCACTGTTCTCAGAATATCCCCTGTTTCTCATCAGCATACGTATCACTTTTCAAAGATTTATAGAAGTATTGGGATAGCCCTTACTAAATACAATATTAAAACTACATGAGGAAATGATAGAGTTGGAATAGTAGTGTTTTCAGATGTTCTCACCTCTCAAGAACTGCCTAGAACAAAGCAGCCCTCAGTGGCAAAGAAAAACCTAGAATACCTCATATCCTGTCCGTGCTCAGCTCTTGGAAACATTTGCATAGTTCAGCAACCCAAAGGAATGTTAATAATGAAAGCAAGGGGTTGTGGAGTGGAGAGGTACATTCTTTTTTTTTTTTTGTCTTTTTTTTGCTTTTTTTTTTTTTCCATTTCATGTTCTCTTTGATAGGGTGATGAGGTCAGAGACCCACAGAAAAGGAGGAATGCCTTGTGGGATTAATGCAGCGGTTTCAAGAGCCAGTGAGACCTGAGGGTATTTTGGCATTTTTAGTCCATGGTTGTTAAAATGTATAGACTTCCATTTCTGAAGTGTCTCTTGCCATTGGCACTGTTGCTTCGGTGGCTGTGTGCCGTTGCTGATTTGAATTCTTTAAGCAAACAATAGATTCAGAGTCTGTTCCTGAAACAAAGGTTCCGTATCACCAGAGTGACAGTGCTGTAGGTTGCAAAACTTTTGGTTAATTATTCTTAAATGCAATTACTACATTGTATTTAGTTTTTTGTGTCAATTACTGTTCAAAGTGAGCTTAATGTTCAAAAACATTTTCTTGTTGGTAATGTAGTAATACTTGGGACATCACAGTTAATGAATCCTAAATGTCAAAAAGTATTCTAGCTACTTTGTTTGGTGGGATCCGAGACATGAATCCTTCAGAGCCCTCTGTAAATTGCTTAGTCAAAATAGTGGTGCTTTTGACGGGCTTGTCGATCCAGCATGTTCAAATGAATTGATACAAGAAGTGATATCAATACACAGAAGTTAATAGTATGCTAATAATCATGAAGGTGCTCTCACTTAGTGAGGTCCATTGTGTCTTAAGCTTAAATTGAACTGCTGCTTCTACATTGTTATTGCTCCACTTTCACATTAGATTGATTAAAGCTTGTGAAGGTATGGCTCCCTGTACTACAGTCACAGCTGTTCTTTGCTGTACAAACGCACCCTAGGAGAAATGTAATATAACTTGACCACTGAGTCCTTGTGGCTATATGGAGATGTAATTTTTTTTTCCTTCTCTCCCCCTCCCCCCCACCTTTTTTTTTTTTTTTTTAATGAGAGCACGCTATACCTCAGTTTTTGCGGTCAGTAAAGCTCTTCCACAAGCTTGGGAGCCAAAACTCCACAGCTCACTGCCTCAGTATTCAGTATATAGGAGCAGCCAATGAAAACCACAAGGCCTTAGTGATACCTTTCTTTCTAGTTTTCGATATTGCTGCTCTTTGCTGAAGGAGTATAAATTATTAATTTAGATGACTAGTCACATAATGCGAACGTTAGAACTATTGTTATGAGAGTTTAGGGAGATGTATGCTAGCAGCTAAAATAAGCATTTGATGAATAATATCCTGAAACCGAATAAAGAAAACAGCAGTTGCCTTCTCTGAGAGGAAGAAGCCTCTACCTTTTATGTTCTCATAACGAATTATCTGCTGCAAATAATTCACTCACTTCTACTGTAGGTTGAACTGCTTTCTCAGGTAGTGTTTTTCCTGTCTTCAAAATGTTTCCCATTTGAAATCAAAGCTGAAAATTTCAACAAATCTCTATAAACAAGTATCCAGGGAAAGAATTAAGTGGTTTGTTCTGATTTTGACCTTTTAAACCTTCTATTTTAAAAAACCACAACATTTTAAGATGGTGGCTTTAACTGAAAAAAACCCACATTTTTAATTCATATGTCATAACATCTCTTTGCAATGCAATCTTAGTGATGCCACCTGAAGTCAGGAAATTTAAAATATTTTGAGAAATGTGCCCCATCATGTGTATAAACTCTTGAACGAAGTATTTGTGTTGTGTTACTTTGGTAAGCTGGTGTACCAGTTTTCAGTTTTGTTTGCTTGCTTTGTTCCCTTAAATGCCTATTTAATTAATATTAAATTTTTAGAGATTGAAGCATTATATAATGTCATTGTAAATACAATGAAATTTTAAGTAATTTGAATGGCAATATACTTTCGAGTAAGTAGAAAGTAATTGGTTATTTAGGAGATTAAGTAGATAAAAAGTATTTTTCAAGGAAGAGTGTAAATCACTTATTCTCTGTTCACTAATATCTATAATAAAGTAGTGAAATAACATTGAGCAGAGTTTTCATTTCCTTTGCATAACAGATATGGAGAGATTTCATGGCTACGGCAGGTCTCTCCTACTAAAAGTAGTACTGTGAAAGATGGTAATAGCATGGGCATAGGTGGGTCAAACTGTGCAGAGTAAGACAAATATATTAACAATATTTGCCTTCTATGAAGATCTTTCTAAGATTGTACAGTGAAGTAAGAAGCTGCTTAACTTGGTTACCTGTGCAGCGTTTTTCCTAACCTCTATATAGGCACATGTTGCTACGGGCTTCCACATACC